>OJCB01000080.1_pt1 | contig 40667 bp, 40 predicted proteins | sample 1591501 | NCBI WGS metagenome assembly OJCB01 (sample SAMN05416813, study PRJEB24817) | seawater metagenome | isolation source: Sea water | place: Canada:Atlantic | collected 2013-07 | reverse complement strand
CTATCCTCTTCGTCGGCAGCGTCAGATGTGTATAAGAGACAGTTTCCAAAGAGTTTGTATAAGAAATCCACTGGCTGAAATAATGCTGCAATAGGAGAAGCAAAGTCACCTGCTCTTGGTCTTGCAATTTCATAAGTTTGTCTAATTCCATTAATTTTTATTCTGGTAAACTTATCTTTAGGAACTAGTTTAACATCAACCTCTAACACACCAATTAGTTTGCTAGATCTAATAATGATTTCTTTTATTTCTTCAGATTTTTCATATAAGGCTATTAATAGCTCATTTCCCTTTAGTAAATCATTTGTTACTTTAATTTTTATGGAGGAATGACCTAAGTATGAAACCATTACTGTATCATTTGCTTTCGCTGTAATTTCAAAAAAACCTTGATCGTCGGTAATTGTACCCGTCACAGAATTTAAATTTAAAATATGTGAAGCACTTAATGATTTTTTACTTTCAGAATCTATTACTTGTCCTTTCAAAATTTTAACTGCCAAACTATTTGTCTGAGAAAAAACATTTAAGGATAAAAAAATGAATAGTAATAAGAGAATTTTGTTTTGATGCATCATACAAAAGTAAGGATTATTAAGCACATCGAATGGTTAATTTTGTGTGAAAAAACAACCTTTTAAAGTGCGCACGAGAAGATTCGAACTTCCACATCCTATTCAGATACCAGCCCCTCAAGCTGGCGCGTCTACCAATTCCGCCACGTGCGCTTTTAAAGCAAAAGCAATAACTTTAGTGACCGGGCTGGGGCTCGAACCCAGGACCCTCTCCTTAAAAGGGAGATGCTCTACCAACTGAGCTACCAGGTCTTAAATTTTTTTTAAGACTGCAAATATAAACGCATTCATATAGAAAAGCACTTTTTTTACTTTATTTTTTATCGATATTTGCAATCTAATTTACGTTGTATGAAAATTATTCTATTAGGATATATGGGGAGTGGTAAAACAACAATTGGCTATCAATTGGCAAAGAAACTATATCTTGATTTTACTGATTTAGACGAGTATATAGAAAAAAAAGAGGGGAAAACTATTTTGGAAATTTTTACTGAAAAAGGAGAAATTTATTTTAGAAAAATAGAACATATTTATTTAAAACAATTTATTAGTGAAAATAACTCCTATGTTTTATCTCTAGGGGGTGGTACCCCTTGTTATGCAGGAAACATAGATATGATAACACGTCATACCAAAATTCAAAGCATCTATTTACAAGCTTCAATTACGACACTTTACGAAAGGTTATGTGAGAATAGTTCTAAAAGACCTTTGATTGCTAAATTAACAAAAGAGGGTTTAACAGAATACATTGCAAAACATGTATTTGAACGAAGTTTGTATTATGAAAAAGCAAAACACCGTATTTCTATTAATTCAAAAAGCATAGAGGCTATTGTAGCTGAAATAAGAATCCTTCTACATTAAAAAAGCCTTAGATCTTTTACCATCAAATACAACTTCTACATGTTCCTTGATTGAAGTTGATAAAGAAATTCCTTTAAAATCTGCCTTTACAGGATATTTTTTATGATTTCTATTAACAAGTACAGCTGTTTTAAATCGTTTTAAAGGCACATCTAAAAAATACTTAATTCCGTACATTAATGTAGTCCCAGAGTTCAAAACATCATCTACTAAAACAATAGGCTTGTTTTTGTACTCACTATTTTGAATACTAGTTGAAATAGTATTTAAAGGATTTTTTTTATCGATATATACTTCACAAAGAATAATTTTTAAAGAAGATATTTGTTCTAAAGATGTAGCTAGTTGTTCTGCAAAATAAATTCCGTTTCCTTGAATACCAGCAATTACAACTTCTTTTTCAGAACTATTAGCCTCATAAATCTGATAAGCTATCCTTATGATTTTCTGATTAATCTGATGGTGATCTAAAATTATAGTAGTTGTTTTCATTCGTTTTTTTTATTGTTCTGGAGATTCATAATAGTCATCAATATCTCTTCTATCTTTCTTTGTAGGTCTTCCTGTTCCTCTTTTTCTGTAATAATCTTTAGAATATTTTAGTAAATCTAACTTTTCAAACTCTTCCTTTGGAGTAATATCCTTACAAAATTGTTGAAGTAACTTTGCTCCAATTCTACTTTCGGGTATACTTAGTATTTCAATTTTTAATATCATTTGGTTTTTTCGGACTGTAATAATTTCACCACCATACACGTCTTTGGAAGGTTTACAATTAACACTATCTATTTTAACATGCCCTTTTTTACAAGACTCTGTTGCAATACTTCTTGTTTTAAATGTACGAATACACCAAAGATATTTATCTATTCTCATAAAAAAGTTAAAAAAAGCTTAATCACTTTCTACAAAGGTATAAAAATGGTAAATTGCAGCACTAAATTAGGTTAAATGTTTAAGAGAAAGTTTTTATTTTTATGTTTGTCAATATTATTAGTTGGATATGCCTGTGATGACGATAGTACTAGTACTCCCGTAGATAATTTTGATTATGCTGGACAGGCATTAATTGACAATGATTCCATTGTTAATTTTTTAGAAAATCATTACTATAATGATGCAATAGATTCCCTTCAGCCTTTAGTAACTGGATCTGTTGCTTTAATAGACGATTCTAGGTTAATGATTCAAGACGTAACTGACTTTGAGGTAGATTATAAATTGTATGCTTTTGTAAAAAGAGAAGGAAATCCAGATCCTGTGAAAAGTTTTCCAACAGTTATGGATTCTGTCTTGGTTAAATACAAAGGACAATATTTATCTAATACTAACAGTTTAATTAATTTTGATGAAAATTCCATTAATCCTATTTGGTTAACATTAAATAATGTTATTCGTGGATGGTCTTATGGTTTTGGAAACTTTAAGGGAGGAAAGTTAAGAACAGAGCCTAATGGAGACCCCTACAACGGTCCAATAACATTTGATAATGGAGGTAAAGGTGTTTTATTTATTCCTTCTGGATTAGGATATTCAACTACTGGTAATGCAGCCATTCCTCCAAATTCAAATCTGATATTTTACATTGACCTATTTGATGTGATAGAAAATACAGATCATGATAGTGATAACATTGCTTCTATATTTGAAGATCCAGATGGAGATGGTGATCCTAGAAATGACGATACTGATGGAGATGGTTTTCCTAATTTCCTTGATATTGATGATGATAATGATGGTGTTTTAACCAAAGATGAAGGTGGAGCAGATGGAGACCCAACAAACGATTTTAACGATCCAAATAATCCAACGTTACCAGATTATTTAAATCCAGATGTTACAAGTAATTGATGTCATAAGATTATATGAATAAAAAAAAGCTCTTGAAATTCAAGAGCTTTTTTTATGATTAACATGCTGTTGATTTTATTTATTAATTTTATTTAGTTTGTAAGAAATACCAAAAATTACTTGATTAACTCTCTTGTCAAAATTAAAATTATTGTTTGTGGTAGTATCTAAAAATACACTTTCTGTTTCGGAGAATCCTCTTTCCCATCTAACATCTACACCAAGGCGCCCTAATTCTACACCTCCTCCAAGTTGAAAACCAAGAGAAAAATTGTCAACAGAAACCTCGTTTAAATCATTCAATTCAAAATCTGAGGATAGAATATATTGAAAAGAAGGTCCTACAAAAACATTCCCAATTCCTAGAATTTTTTTCCCAAATAAAACAGGAACGTCAATTTTTCTAAATTTAAAATTTGTATTTCTTGGCGCTGTAAACTGACTGTCATAACTTACACTATTATTTAATTCAGTGTATACAATCTCTGGTCTTATATAAAAACCAATAGCTGGTAATTTTGCTCTAAACCATAAGCCTGTATGAAAACCTGTTTTAGTTTTTGCTCCGTTTAAAACATCTTCAGAAACATCTTCAAAAGAATCAGAATTGTAATTAACACCTGCTTTTACACCAAATTGAAGTTGAGCTTGTGAAAATTGAATAGCTCCTATGATAAAGAAGCTGGCTAGTAGTATTTTTTTCATAACTTTTTTTATTAATTGTAAGACAAAGACTTTTTATGATAATTATTTTCTCTTTAAAACATTCATTACTGCAGTAACGACTGCAACATCATTAATATTGTATTTTTCCATTAATTGTGTTGGTGTAGCAGATTCACCAAAGGTGTCGTCTACAGCAACAAATTCTTGAGGTGTTGGATTGTTTTGTGATAAACATCTTGCGACACTTTCACCTAAACCTCCATATTTATTGTGCTCTTCAGCAGTTACAACACAACCCGTTTTTGCAATTGATTTTAAAATTACTTCTTCATCTAAAGGTTTAATGGTATGGATATTAATCACTTCAACACTAATTCCTTTGGCTTCTAATTTTTCTGCTGCTACTAAAGACTCCCAAACTAAATGACCTGTAGCTACAATAGTTACATCTGTTCCTTCAGTTAAAACAATTCCTTTACCAATTTCAAATGGCTGATCTGTTGGCATAAAAACAGGCACTTTTGGTCTTCCAAATCTCAAATAAACAGGTCCTTTATGGTCTGCTATTGCTATAGTAGCTGCTTTTGTTTGATTGTAGTCACACGTATTAATAACAGTCATTCCTGGCAACATTTTCATTAATCCAATATCTTCTAAAATCTGATGAGTTGCACCATCTTCACCCAATGTTAACCCAGCATGAGAAGCACAAATTTTTACATTTTTATCAGAATAAGCTATTGATTGACGGATTTGATCATATACACGTCCAGTAGAAAAATTAGCAAACGTTCCTGTAAACGGAATTTTTCCTCCAATGGTTAAGCCAGCAGCTATTCCCATCATATTTGCTTCTGCAATTCCTATTTGAAAGAAACGTTCTGGATGATTTTCTTTAAAGTCGTTCATTTTTAATGAACCTATTAAATCTGCACATAGAGCAACTACATTAGGGTTTGTTTTCCCTAATTCTGTTAAACCGTCACCAAAACCAGACCTAGTATCTTTCATTTCTGTGTATGTATATTTTTTCATTTTTATTGTGTTGTTATTTAATCGTAAAAATAAGTTATTAATTAAACCTTATTGAGCAATTTTTAGCAATTCTTTATACAATTTATGAACAGGCAGTCCCATCACATTAAAATAGCTTCCAATGATCTTTTTTACACCCACCAGCCCAATCCAGTCTTGTATGCCATAACTACCTGCTTTATCATATGGAGAGAATTTCTCTAAATAATAGTTAATTTCTTCATCTGTGAATTCTTCAAACTCAACAATAGTTTCATCATGAAATATTTTTTGAAAAAAACTGCTTTTTATGCTAATAGATGTGTAAACAGCATGTTGCTTTCCTGACATTTTTTTAAGCATATTAGATGCTTCTTCTTTATTTTTTGGTTTCCCAAGTGCTTTTTCTTCAAACCAAACAATTGTATCAGATGTAATTAATAAATCGTTGGATTTTAAATTGGTGAAACACTTAGACTTTAAATCTGCTAAGTAGTCTGTTATTTCTGCTGCTTTTAGATGGTTGGGATAGATTTCATTAACTTCTTTAATTTCAATGGTAAAAGGAACATCTAGTTCTTTAAAAAAATGTTGTCTTCTTGGAGACCCTGAAGCCAAGATAAGATTGTAATTAGATAATTTATTTCTTAGCATTACTTAAATTTAAAAAGTATCATTGATAATATTCCTGTAAACATAATGAGTTTCATTAAATTACTTAAATAATGAAATTGCTTTTTTGTGCTTGCGTTCCAACTCTTAAAAATGAAGTGTACTACAATAATAGAGATCATTAACATTATAGTTCCTAAGAAATACTTTTTTGAGATAAAGTAATTACTAGATACTAAAAAAAGAAAGAGTAGAAGAACTACCGATAAAAATATAGAAATATTTCTTGCTCTTGTTTTTCCAATAAGAATAGGAAGTGTTTTTAGTTTTACTGTGTAGTCTCCATTAATATCTTCAATATCCTTAATAATTTCTCTAATCATTGTTGTTAAAAAAGCAAAAAACATATAGTAAAAAACAACTGTAGATAAGAAAAAATATTGCAGTATGTTACTAATTGTTTTACTATTACTATCAAATTTATAGAGTAAATATATAGGTAGCGCAACTAATAAAGAAATACATAAATTCCCAATAAATACTTGTTTTTTCAACAATACAGAGTATAAAAATAGTAGGAGCGTAGTTCCAATGAAATAGAACGACAGAAAATCACTATTTTTTATAACTGATAAATAAATTCCGAGTGATACTCCTAAGGTAGAGCTAAGTAAATAAATAAACCATGCATTTTTTTTTGAAATACTTTTAGAAATATAAACTTTTAATGGTTTGTTAATTGTATCTGCTTCAATATCATAAAGATCATTTATGATGTATCCACCTGCTGTAATAAATAAAATACTTAGTGAAAGAATTATAAAATCAATAGAAGTTAAGGATGGGTTACTTATAAAGGAATTTATAAGGGCATATTTAGTTAAAATCATGGTCAGTAAGACCATTAATAGATTTTTATAACGAATGAGCTGAAAAAAAGAAATCATGCATTAAACGTCTTTTTTATTCTTGCCAAGTCTCGTTTACTATCACGATCTTTTATTGTTTCTCGTTTATCATGTGTTTTCTTTCCTTTAGCTAAGGCAATTTCTAGTTTTGCCCAGCCATTTTCATTTAGGAATAAACGTAGCGGAACTATTGTATTTCCTTTAGCCTCAACATCTTTTTGTAAACTGCGTAGCTCTCTTTTATTGAGTAATAACCTACGTTCACTTGTAGTTTTATGATTAAAATGATGGCCAAATGAATATTCTTCAATATACATATTTACAATAAACAACTCTCCTCTGTCATTAAATTCACAAAAACTTTCTGTAATTCTGGCTTTGCTTTCACGAATTGACTTAATTTCTGTTCCTGTTAATTGTATTCCAGCAGTGTATTTGTCTAGAATTTCAAATTCGAAACGTGCTTTTTTATTTTGTATATTAATTTTTTTTTGAACTCCCATTAAGATTTACCTTACTTTTAAGGTTTTATATAAAAATCTTTTACAAAGATACATTTTTAGTCTGCTTTTATGCCTGTAATTTTATGAGTTATCTAATCACAAATAGTAAAATAACACACTTTCTAACATATAGATTTCTCTGCTGCCTATTTTTAGTCTCATTAACTTCGTGTAAGACAGATAAAAAATTATTAACTGCTCAGCAAATCATTGATAATTCTATTAATATGTCTGGTGTTGATAAAATTCATAATTCTACACTTTCTTTCAATTTTAGAGATAAGATATATATTGCGGAAAGAAACTCGGGAGTATTTGTTTTGAAAAGAATTTCTGAAATGAAAGAAGTTCAAATAGAAGATCAATTGTCTAATCAAGGATTTCAAAGATTAATCAATTCTAGGCCTTCCATAGTTGCAGATTCTATGGCTGTTAAATATATAGAATCTATAAATTCTGTTCATTATTTTTCTGTGTTACCCTATGGTTTAAATGACAAAGCTGTTCAAAAGAAGTTATTGAAAAGCACGATTATCAATAAAAAAAAATACTATAAAGTTCAAATTACATTTAATGAAGATGGAGGAGGAGTAGACTTTGATGATGTTTTTATTTATTGGATTGGTGCAGAAGATTTTAAAATAGATTATCTAGCTTATACATTTCATGTAAATGGTGGTGGAATGAGATTTAGAGAAGTAAGAAAAGAACATTTAATTGAAGGCACTCGATTGTTAGATTACAATAATTTTAAACCAAAAGATACAAATACAAAATTATCGGACTTAGATAAAGCCTTTGAAAACAACAAATTGATAAAAGCTTCCGAAATTAATTTAGAGAATATTAAAATTAATTTTAATTAATTTTTAATAAAATAGCAGAGGGCTTTCCATCAATAACAGTAACAATATATAGATTTGAGTTATTGCTATCATTAATTTCATCATATTTTTCTTCACCTAGCACCTTGTTTGCAAACACATTGGTTGTATTACTATGACCAACAACTAAAACTGTTTTTCCTTTGGTATTATTCTGAAAGGCTTCAGAATACATATTATCAGGCCTATACAACAAAATTGGTAAGTTTTTACTATCTGCTGTTGGTTTGGCTGTTAATTTAGTTCTGCTGTAATCTGTAGAATAAACAGCATCAAAAGAAATAGTAGAGAAAACCTCTTTCCAGGCTTCTGCTCGTTTAAACCCGTTATAATTTAAATTAGGGTTTTTATCAGTTTTATCAATTCGTAATTTTTCTGCATGTCTAATAAAATAATAGGTAGTAATCTCTTGAGAGTAAGAATTTAAGGATATAAAAAGAACGCTAAAAGCAAGAACTAATTTTTTCATTATTTATGATATTTTGTTTTACGAATATAGCTAAAATATAAAAATGATACTTATGATCTACATATAGATATTCTTGAATATTCAGTCTATAAATAAGGTGCTGTTATTATGGTTGATTTATGCTGCTTAGATAACTATAATTAAATATTTAGATTGTATTTTTGTTCAATAAATATGTTAATGGGGTTATTTGATAGAATATTGGGAAGTAAAGTAAAAGAAAAAAAGGAAACCAACGTAAACTGGATTTCTTTAAATTCTTTAGAACAATTAAAAACTATTAAAGAGCAATCTAAATCTGAAACCATACTTGTTTTTAAACATTCTACCCGTTGCGGCATTAGTAATATGGTTATCAAACGTTTTGAAAACTTATTTGACTCCTCTATGAATAATATCAAAGTATATTATTTAGATTTACTTAATTATCGAAATGTTTCTGATGAAGTTGGATATAGCTTTCAAGTACAGCATCAATCTCCACAATTATTAATCATTAGAAACGAAGTTGCCGTTTTAAGCGTTTCTCATTATGATATTGCAACTGTAAATATCCAAAAATATCTTTAACAAATTTTCTAATCAAATTGTATAAAATTTTGTCAAAAATCAATACTTTAAAAAACACTTCAGGAAAAGAACTTTACAATTATCAAAAAACAGCTATTGAAGAAATATTTCAAAGGTTTGATAGCGCTGCAGATGATTATCATTTATTATATCAGCTTCCAACAGGAGGTGGTAAAACTGTTATTTTTTCTGAAATTGTAAGACGATATATCTCAAAATATAACAAAAAGGTTTTAGTATTAACCCACAGAATTGAACTGAGTAAGCAAACCTCAAACATGCTTGATGAGTTTGGAGTTCCTAATAAAATTATTAATAGTACAGCTAATCTAGACGATCAAGACAATTATCATTGTTTTGTAGCCATGGTTGAAACACTAAAAAATAGGCTAACTGATGATAAGTTAGATATTTCTGATATTGGTTTGGTAATTGTAGATGAAGCTCATTATAATTCATTTACAAAGATTTTTAAATTTTTTGATGACTCTTTTATATTGGGAGTAACAGCAACTCCGTTAAGTTCTAATATAAAGCTTCCCATGTATGAAAACTACCAAGAATTGTATGTAGGCGAAACAATAGAGCATTTAATTGAACATCATTATTTAGCTAGTGCAAATATGTTTTCATATAATGTAGGTTTAACATCTCTTGAAGTGGGAGCTAATGGAGATTATACTGTAAAATCATCTGAAGATCTATATACCAATGTAGACATGCTTTCTAAGCTGGTAGGTGCTTACGAAGAAACATCAAAAGGAAAGAAGACCTTAATTTTTAACAACGGAATTCATACTTCTATTCAAGTATATCACGCATTTAAAAAGGCTGGCTATCCAATTGCACACTTAGATAATACAAATACAAAAAAAGAACGTGATTTTATTCTAAGATGGTTTAAGAAAACTCCCAATGCCATCATTACTTCTGTAAGTATTTTAACTACTGGATTTGATGAGCCTACTATAGAATCTATCATTCTAAATAGGGCTACAAAGTCATTAACCTTGTATTATCAAATGATTGGTCGTGGTTCTAGAATTTTAGATAATAAATCAACTTTTAATGTGATTGATTTAGGGAATAACTTTCACAGGTTTGGAGCTTGGGGAGCAGACTTAGATTGGCAAAGAATGTTTAGAGCCCCTGATTATTATTTAGATGCTATTCTATCAGATGAAGAGATTGAAGGTGCATTTAGATTTGAATTCCCTAGCGATATTAAAAAGGAGTTTGCTAAATCTTCAGAGCTTTATTTTGATATTAAAAAAGAATATTTAAGTACTATTAGAGCTGGAGAATCCTCAAAAAAAGTACTTGAAAGGTCTATTATACATCATGCTAAAATATGTATAGAAAACAGTGAAGACGTATATGATTCTTTAGCATTAGCAAAAATGTTAGGAGAAGAAATAGATGATCGAATTAATAGATATTCTAAATGTATTTCTAAAAGCACACATAATTTTATAACATGGTTAAAAGATGATTACCGCAAGAAATTAAAAGCTTACTTGAGAGCAAATTTTGAAATAGATTTTGAAAAAATTCATGGTCATCCACCTATTGAAGAATAATGTTTACATAAAAAAAGCATCCTTAAAAGGATGCTTTTTTTATGTAATTAAACAACTATTTCGCTGGTAGAATTTGGCCTATACACTCTCCAAAACCTATTCGTATAGTATCATTTTTACAATGAGCCCTCATAATAACGGTATCATAATCATTAATAAATTTTCTTTCGGAACCATCATCCAACTTAATTGGATTTTGACCTTTCCAAGTAAGTTCTAACATAGAACCATAACTGTCTTTAGTTGGGCCAGATATGGTACCACTTCCCATCATATCTCCTGCATTTACCGGACAACCATTTACAGTATGATGAGCCAATTGCTGAGCCATAGTCCAGTACATATATTTAAAGTTAGAATTAGCAATGACAGTCTCTTTTTCTCCTTCTGGTTGAATTCCTACTTGAAGGTTGATATCAAAACTTCCCTTTTCTTCATTTTGAAGATACGGAAGTGGTTTAAAATCTTGTTTTGGATTTTCTACCCTAAAGGGTTCTAATGCGTCTAATGTTACTATCCATGGAGATATTGTTGAGGCAAAACTTTTACCTAAAAACGGCCCCAATGGAACATATTCCCATGCTTGAATATCTCTTGCAGACCAATCATTAAATTGCACTAGTCCAAAAATATATTCTTCAGCTTCATCTATGGGTATTCTTTCTCCTAAACTATTAGAAGCGGTAGTAATAAAAGCCATTTCTAATTCAAAATCTAATAACTTAGAAGGGCCAAAACCAGGTGTGTTAGATCCTTCTGGTGGTCTTGTTTGGCCGTAAGGTCTTCTAATTTTTGTTCCAGAAGGAATAATAGAAGAGCTTCTACCGTGATAACCTATAGGAATATGTAACCAGTTCGGTAATAATGCATTTTCAGGGTCTCTAAATAAACTACCTACATTTGTGGCATGCTCTTTACTCGCATAAAAATCTGTATAATCACCAATACTAACTGGTAATAGCATTTCTACTTCGTCCATTCTAAAGATAACCTTGTCTTTGTGCGCAGCATTGTCTCGCAATGCACCGTTAGTTACATCAAAAACATCTGCAATTCTGTTTCTAACTAAACGCCATGTTTTTCTACCATCAGCTATAAAATCATTTAAATTATCTTGTAAAAAAATATCATCAGTAAGCGGAATTCCATCAAAATATCCTAACTGGTGAAAAGCTCCCAAATCAATAGCAAAATCTCCGATTCTACTACCAATAGTAATAATGTCATCTTTGGTAATAAAAACTCCAAAGGGTATGTTTTGAATAGGAAAATCTGAGTTGTCTGAAACTTTTAACCATGATTTTCTTTTTGGATTGTTGGCTGTTATTTTCATTAAAAATTGTTAATAAAGTTTGTATCAAATATAGTGGAAAGTTATCATCTTAAAAACGTTTTTTAAGTACATTTGAATTTCTTAATTAAATTTTAACAATGCAACGAGATACAGAGATTTTTGAATTAATAGATGCTGAAAAAGAGAGGCAGCTAAATGGCTTAGAATTAATAGCTTCAGAGAATTTTGTGAGTGATCAAGTAATGGAAGCAGCAGGTTCTGTTTTAACTAATAAATATGCAGAAGGATATCCCCAAAAAAGGTATTATGGTGGATGTCAAATTGTTGATATAGTAGAGCAATTAGCCATAGACAGGGCAAAAGAGCTATATGGTGCTGAATATGCAAACGTTCAACCCCATTCAGGTTCTCAAGCAAATACGGCTGTTTTTCATGCATGTTTGCAACCTGGTGATAAAATTTTAGGATTTGATTTATCTCATGGAGGACATTTAACACATGGATCTCCTGTTAATTTTTCTGGTAAATTATATGAACCTCATTTTTATGGAGTTGAGAAAGAAACAGGAGTATTAAATTATGATACTATACAAGAAATAGCAACAAAAGTGCAGCCGAAAATGATTATTGCTGGTGCTTCTGCTTATTCTAGAGATATAGATTTTAAGCGCTTTAGAAAGATTGCAGACAGTGTAAATGCCTTGTTATTGGCAGATATTTCTCATCCTTCAGGGATGATTGCAAAAGGAATATTAAATGATCCCTTGCCTCATTGTCATGTAGTAACCACTACAACTCATAAGACATTGCGTGGTCCTAGGGGAGGAATGATTTTAATGGGAAAAGATTTTGACAATCCTTTTGGTTTAAAATTAAAGAATGGAAACCTCAAAAAAATGTCTGCATTACTTAATGGAGGTGTTTTTCCTGGAAATCAAGGAGGGCCATTAGAACATATTATAGCTGCAAAAGCAATTGCTTTTTCTGAAGCACTAACAGATGATTTTTTACATTATCAAATTCAAGTAAAGAAAAATGCTGCCGCTATGGCAAAAGAGTTTGTTGCTAAAGGATATCATTTAATTTCAGGTGGTACAGATAATCATATGATGCTAATAGATCTTAGAAATAAGAATATTACTGGAAAAGATGCTGAAGCTGCTCTTGAAAAAGCAGAAATTACTGTCAACAAAAATATGGTTCCTTTCGATGATAAATCACCATTTGTTACCTCTGGCATTAGAATTGGAACCCCTGCAGTAACTACTCGAGGATTAAAAGAAGAAGATATGAAGACCGTTGTTGAATTTATTGACACAGTCATTCAAGATTTTCAAAATGAAGAAACATTACAAGTAGTTTCAGAAAAAGTTCATGATTTTATGAGTCATAGACCTTTATTCAACGGATAAAATTATTAACTTTATAAGCATGAACAAGATAAGTTTTATTTTTTTTCTGTTCTTCTCAAATATTTTATGCTCCCAAATAGCTTTTGAAGATGTCGCTAGTTATATAGGTGTTGACTATAGTTACGGTGATTCTGAGTATGGAGGTGGTGTTTCTTTTGCAGATTTTAATAATGATGGCTGGGATGATATTACCTATGCTTCAGAAGATGGCGCTCAAGTATATTTTTTTAAAAACAACAATGGAGTCTTTAATTTAGTGACATTAAATGGTATTTCAAATACATACAAAACAAAGCAAGTAATTTGGATAGATTATGATAATGATGGTGATAAAGATTTATTTGCCACTGCTATCGAAGGAATAAATCAATTCTACAGGAATGATGGAGATATGAGTTTTACCAATATTTCATCTACAATTGGTTTTTTTCAAACAGATCTTTTTACTTATGGTGCTTCATTTGGTGATATTGATAATGATGGAGATTTAGATGTTTTTATTTCAAATAGAACAAATACTGAAGAGAATCAACGCAATTACCTATATAGAAATGATGAAGGTATTTATATAGATATTACTCAATCATCAGGGATTCCAATACAAGATGAAGATGGTAATGAAAACAGCCAATTATCTTTTTGTACTATCTTTTTTGATTATAATAAAGACGGATTTCAAGATATATATTTAGCAAATGACAAAATTGATAACATAAACAGACTATACAAAAACTTAGGGAATGGTACTTTTGAAGATGTTTCTGTCGCTAGTGGCTCAGGAATAGCTGTGAATGCAATGACAACAACTTTAGGTGATTATAACAATGACGGTTGGTTTGACATATACATTACAAACACCCAAAGTTCACAAGCGGGTAATGGTAATGTATTATTAATGAATAATGCTGACGGTACTTTTACTAATGTTGCTGAAGAAACAGGTACTACTTTTAACAGTTTTGCATGGGGTGCTGTTTTTCTTGATGCTGACAATGATACTTTATTAGATTTATATGTTAGTGGTGGTTTTGATGGTAGTATTGGATCATTTTTATCTGCTGCTTTTTATCATCAACAAAATGATGGTACGTTTGTTATACCTCAAAATATAGGTTTTGAAAATGATACAAGAAAAAGTTACTCTAACGCTATTGGAGATATTAATAATGATGGAAAGCCTGATATTATTGTTTGTAATGATATCGAGAATAATTTTTTGTGGGAAAATAAAACAGTCAATGAAAACAATTGGTTAAAAGTAAAACTAGAAGGAGTCATATCAAACAGAGATGGTATTGGAAATACTATAGAAATTAGTATTGATGGGGAATCTCAATATCGGTATACATTAGCTGGTGAAGGATATTTATCTCAAAATTCTTTTTATGAGTTTTTTGGTACTGGAACAGCTACTGAAATTGATTTTATTAAAGTAACATGGACAGCTACAGGTACTACAGAGACTATTAATAATGTTGATGTAAACCAAGCAATAATTATTAAAGAAGGTAGTGGAATACTTAGCAATACTGATATTCAAACTGACAATTTCTTTAGCATGTATCCGAATCCAAGTAATAATGGTATTTTTAAACTATCAATTTCAGATAACGAAAGAGTTTCTTTGCAGATTTTTGATCTTTCAGGAAGATTAGTTACTAAAAAAGATGATTTAAGAAATAATGATGAAATAGATGTAAGTCATTATCATAAAGGAATATATGTTGCAAAAATTTCATCAGGAAGTAACATCAGTTCTATTAAGTTACTTGTAAATTAATCTTCAGTTGCTCTATCTAACAAGCTCTTGTTCATTACTTTACTAGTTTTTGCTCCTAATTCCTTAATTTTTTCTACTTTTTTAATAAGATTTCCTTTACCTGTTAGTTTTTTCATTGATGTATCATAACTTCCTTGAACTGTTTTCAATTGGTTACCAACTTTTATTAAATCGTCTGTTAAATTTACAAATTGATCATATAATCTTCCAGCTTGATTGGCAATTTCTAATACATTTTTCTTTTGATTTTCTTGTCTCCACATAGAAGAAACTGTGCTTAATGTGGCTAAAAGAGTAGAGGTAGATACCAGCACTACATTTTTATCTAAAGCTTCCATATATAGTTGGTTATTTTTACTTAAAGCTAATAAATAAGCAGGTTCTATAGGTACAAACATCAATACATAATCTGGAGTATTAATTTCATATAAAGACTCGTACTTCTTTTCGCTTAATTCTTTGATATGCTTACGAATACTTTCTATGTGTTTTTTAAGATGAAGTTCTTTCTGTTGTTCATCTTCTGCATTAAAATAAGCTTCATAATTAGTTAAAGAAACTTTAGAATCTACGATCAAGTGACGATTGTCTGGTAAATTGATAATGAAATCTGGTTTTTTTAATCTTCCATCATCATCTCTATAACCACCTTGTGTGGTAAAGTGAATATTTTTGGCAAGATTTGCTTTCTCTAAAAGAATTTCTAATTGAGTCTCACCCCAGTCTCCCTGAGCTTTACTATCACCTTTTAGGGCTTTTGTTAAATTTATAGCCTCTTTACTCATTTGAAGATTTAGGTCTTTTAGATTGTTAAGCTGTTCTTTTAAGGCAGAATGCATTCCAATACTTTCTTTTTGAGACTCTGATACCTTTTTTTCAAATCCTTCAATTTTTTCTTTTAAAGGTGAAAGAATAGAAGTCATGTTAACTTTATTCTGTTCTGTAAACTTGGTAGATTTCTCTTCTAAAATTTTATTGGCTAAGTTTTCAAATTCTTTGGTAAATTTTTCCTGAATCTTACCCAACTCTTCTTTGTTTTCAGCGATGTTCTTTTCCGAGTTTTTTAATTCTGTTTCCAAACGAGTTTTGGAAGCTATTAAAGCTTCTTTTTCTAGTTGAGTAGTTTTTAAATCATCAGTAGTATCTTGTAGACTGAGATTTAAACTAGTATTTCTCTCTTCAAGGGTAGCTTGTTCTTTTTCAAACCGTAATTTGGCTGAATTTCTTCCTAAAAATAGGCCAATAAAAACACTGGCAATTGCTATAATCAAGTAAATAAATAAATCTGTCATCATTCAAAAATAAGTTCTTAAATTTAGAACTTTAAAATTGACGATGCAAAAATTATCAAAATTTATATTTACACGTATTTTAGGTTGGAAATTAGTGGGTGACTTTCCAAAACATTTAAAGAAATATGTAGTAATAGCAGCACCACATACAAGCTGGAAAGACTTTCCTATTGCCATTTTAGCTAGAAACTCTTCTGGTGAAAAAGTAAATTTTATTGGAAAAAACTCTTTATTTAAAGGGCCTTTTGGCTTTATCTTTCGTTCTTTAGGTGGTACACCTGTAGACAGAAGTCAGAGTAGTAATATGGTTGATGCAATTGTTCAAATTTTCGAGAACAAGAAAGAGTTTAGACTTGGAATATCACCAGAAGGAACTAGAAAAAAAGTAGCAGCTTGGAAAACAGGTTTTTATTATATTGCAAAAGGAGCTAAAGTACCTATTGTAATGGCAACTTTAGATTTTGAAAACAAACAAATAAAATTTTCAGAACCTTACGACACAACCAACGATAAAGAAAAAGACTTTAAACATTTTCATGCCTTCTTTAAGGGAGTAAAAGGAAAACATTCAGAGTTATCTTAGTTTTTGAATTTAACAGCAACTTTCTCAGAAATTCCAACAATTACTTCTGTAGCTTTCATCATAGATTCTACTGGAACATATTCATATTTTCCATGGAAATTATGACCACCAGCAAATATGTTTGGGCAGGGAAGTCCCATAAACGAAAGCTGAGAACCATCTGTTCCTCCTCTTATAGGTTTTATTAAAGGTGTAATCCCGATATCTTTCATTACTTCTTCAGCAATATCTACAATATGCATTACAGGGACTACTTTTTCTTTCATATTGTAATATTGATCTTTTAATTCTATTTCAATGGCATTACTTTCTAGTTCTATATTCATTTTGGCTACCAAATCTAGCATAAATTGTTTTCTGTTTTCAAACAAATTATGATCATGATCTCTAATAATATAATGCAAAACAGTTTGTTCTACTTTACCTGCCAATTGATGTAAATGATAAAAACCTTCGTAGCCTTCAGTTGATTCTGGAACTTCCTTAGATGGAAGTCTATTTATAAAATCACTTGCAATGGTCATAGAATTAATCATCTTTCCTTTTGCATAACCAGGATGAACTATTTTTCCAGCAATAGTTACTTTTGCACCTGCTGCATTAAAATTTTCGTATTCTAATTCTCCAATCTGACTGCCATCCATTGTGTATGCCCAGTCTGCTCCAAACTGCTCTATATCAAATTTATGGGCTCCTTTTCCAACTTCTTCATCAGGAGTAAAGCAAATTCTAACGTTCCCGTGTTTTATTTCTGGATGATTGATTAAATATTCCATTGCTGAAACAATTTCAGTAATTCCAGCTTTATCATCTGCACCTAAAAGAGTTGTACCATCTGTGGTAATAATGGTCTGTCCTTTGTATTGTAGTAAATCATCAAAATAGGAAGAACTTAATACAATGTTTTCTTCTTTATTAAGCACAATATCTTTTCCATCATATTGATGATGAATTTGAGGTTTCACATTGGCTCCTGTATAATCTGGTGTTGTATCTATATGAGAAACAAAACCAATGGTTGGAACTTCATAGTCTATGTTGCTTGGTAAAGTAGCCATCACATAACAGTTGTCATCTAATGTAATATTACTCATGCCAATATCTGTTAGTTCTTTTACTAAGAATTTGGCTAAGTCCCATTGTTTTTCCGTACTTGGAAATGCAGGATTATTTGGGTCAGATTCTGTATCTATGGTTACATAACTAACAAATCTATTGATAATGTGCTCTTTATTCATACGTTTAATAAGTTATTTTTTCTACTAAATTAATGCCTTTGCAAATTCTTTGATTTACTAAAGAATCTCCAAAAACTTCAATAGTTGAGTTTATATAATTCTTTTCATCTAGTTTTATAAACAAAGTAAGAATCTGATATTTAAATGTTCTTTTTATTCCAGTAGCTAAAGAGTAATAAGCCTCTTTATCTTTAAATGTTAGTGTTCCAAAACTGTTTTCTTCCAGTTGCTGCTTTAATAAGTTTGAGTTAAATTTTTTGGTGAAATTAGCATCAAATTTTAGTTGATTAGAGACATGTGTAATATCTAACAACATGGTTTCTTTTAACTGTTTGGTGGTATCTGCTGTAAAAATAGACGATTGGTTTTTATCATAATACAAATTAGTTTTCCATGTGTCTGGATATTGAACTGTAAATAGTTTCTTAACATCTTCAATTTTTTCTAGGTTTGAAGAACTTTCTTCACCACAATTAAATTCTGAAATAAATACTGGCTCTTCATCACAAGAGTTTAGTATAACAATTAATAAGATGATGCTATATTTTTTCATTTTCTTGGAAGTATTAGTTTTCCTATTTTATTATTTCCAGCCAACCATGCGTTATTTCTATCTACAAACTGAATAGTATAATAAGAATCTTCACTTACTTGTACCCAGTTTAGCCCACCGTTATTGGAGTAAGAAACACCTGTTTTTCCTACCGCAAAGACTTCTTTTCCAGCTGTATTTGGAACATATTGAACACAACTCTTATAATTTGGGTCTTCTCCATCTGCAATAAGTGTCCATGTTTTACCACCATCATTAGTAATGGCTTTGTTACTATAGTTTTCTTCGGGCTTTAAATAATCACCACCTAGAATGATTCCATGATATTGATCAGCAAAATCTATTGAATAAATTCCTTGTGAGCTTTTACCTTGAATAATTGGTGTTTCATAAACTTGCCATGTGTTACCAAGGTCAGTAGATTTAAAAACTCGTGCCTTGGTTCCACCAGTTACCAACCATACCGTTTTATCTAATACTTTTATAGTTGAATTACTTGCCGCAAAAGCTGCTTCACCAGAGACAGTTTTTGGGAGTTTCTCACAGGGTATTTTAGACCAAGTCTTTCCTCCATCATGTGTTAAAAGAATGGACATACAATCTTCTGTAGGATCTCCCATAGCTATGCCATGTAAACTATCAAAAAACGTAAGAGCATCATAAAAAACTTTTTCATGTACTTCTTTATATACCAAGGTATCTTTAGAAAGGTTAAAAAGTAACACTGGATTTCCAATACTCATCGCAAAATAATCTGTTCCATTTGTTGCTAAACTTCTAAAATTAGGAATAATAGAATCTGCATATTTTACAGTCTTTATAGAATTAAACATCCCATTGTCTAATTGTATCCCCGAGTTTCCGTTGGAAGCAGCAAAATATACTTTTGCAGCATCTACAGAAACTATAGCTCTAATACTGGCATTTTCTACTGCATAGGGTTTTATTGAAACAGCAGCTATTTTTCTTGATTCATATTCATTAGAACAAGAACATATAAAAACTAATAAAATAAAGACTGTAAAGAATGATTTCATTTTGGTATTTTTATAAAACGAAAATACACAAATCATTTGTTGAATAATGAAGAAAGCATTAGTAATTTCAGGAGGAGGAAGTAAGGGAGCATTTGCAGGAGGTGTTGCAGAATATTTATTAAAAGAAAAGAAAAAAAACTATGATATTTTTCTTGGTACATCTACCGGAAGTTTAATGGTTTCTCATCTAGCACTTGGTAAAATTGATACACTTAAAAAAATATATACATCTGTAAATCAAAGAAGTATATTTAATGTAAACCCGTTTCGTGTTACTAATAAAGATGGGGTTACCATTGTGCATATTCGCCACAGCAGTACTTTGCTTAACTTTTTTAGAGGAAGTAAAACTTTTGGAGAAAGTAAAAATCTTCGAAAACTGATAAAAAAAAATATAACTAAAGAGATTTACAACAGTATCCTAGAGCAAAAGAAAGAAGTTGTTGTAACAATTTCAAATCTCACAGCCAATCAAATAGAATACAAAACTATACAAGAGCACAGTTATGAAGATTTTTGTGATTGGATATGGGGATCGTGTAATTATATTCCGTTTATGAGTTTACTGGAGAAAAACGGTCATCAATTTGGTGATGGAGGTTTTGGTTGTTTAATTCCTATTAGAGAAGCTATAGAAAGAGGTGCCAAAGAAATTGATGCTATTATTTTAGAAACAGAGATCACTCAAATTAATAGAATGCCTGCAAAGAATCCTTTTTCGTTGTTATTTACCATCCAAGAATTTATGATGGAGCATGTAGAAAAACACAATATTACCATAGGTAAACTCTCAGCTAAACAAAAAAATGTAAAATTAAATTTATATTATACGCCAACTGTTTTAACAACAAATTCATTGGTTTTTGATGCTAAGAAAATGGCAAAGTGGTGGGATTCGGGTTTTAAATATGCGCAAAAAAGAGAGGAAGAAAAAAGTAGTGAATTTAGGCCAGATATTTTAGATGTTTAAAAAATACAGGCCTTTAAAACATACAATTTTTTATTTCTTTAGCTCTATAAACATGTTATTTCTTAGTGGATTGTTAGCCTTAGAGCTACTAATTTCTTCTAAGTCAAGAAAATTAGTTTTGCTAAAATTATTAATCCTACTACCTGTGGTAATTAACAGAACTGTTCTATCTAACAACGGATCACTTCGCTCACCTAAAACACCCAAATTTTCGTAATTTTCAGGGATTGCTACTGTAGGTGTAATGCCATTAGGTTCGTTAAAATTATCTTTATTTTTGATTTCTAATACCAGTGGTTGTAGGGCCCAAGTATGACTTGAAGCTAAATTATCTCCAGTTCTAGTGTAATCATCCGAATCATAAAGTGTTACAGAACCCTGAACCTTCCCAACGGTCTTTTTACCTACAGAACTTACCTGAATGTAGGAAGACAAGCTATTCATAACCAATTCAGAGGCAGAAGCTGAACTTCCAGTTGTAATAAAATAAACATGATTTAAATTGAGTGAATTAATAGGTTCTTGTAATACAATATTTTGATTCTGGTCTTTATTTACTATTTCATTGGTGAAATTATTTTCAAAAACACTAGCATCTATAACTTCTTGTATTTTAGTATTCCATTGTTCTTTAGAGAATAACTGACCGTTAAATTGGCCTGTAACCATACCACCCAAATATGTTGCCGAATTTACACTACCACCACCATTATAGCGCAGATCTAAGATTAAATCGGTAACATTTTCTGATTGAAACGTAGCAAAGGCAGCATTTAAGTATCCATCAAAACTACTGGAGAATTGATTGTATAATAAATATCCTATTTTGTGATCTCCTTCTTCAATTATTTTTACAATTGCAACAGGGTTTTCTTGAAGTTGAGTTTTTGATAAACTAACGGTTGTTGAATTAGCCAATGGATTTCCGTCATTAAAGTCTGCTAAGCTAATTGTATAACTGGTGCCATCATCAAAAAGAAGGTCTCTGTAGTTAGACTCTGTTAGCTGAACACCATCAACTTCTGAAAACAACATTCCTCTTTCTATGTTTTGAGCTTCTGCATCTGACCCAGGAATTACATAACGAACGTATCCAAATACTTTTGTAGCATCATTATCATACCGAACCAAACCAAACTCCATTCCGTTACTTAAATTTATTCCTTGAAAAGAATTCTCTAAAGCTACATAATCATCAACAATCCAAGAAAACCTATCTACAACTCCTGGCTGATATCGAAGACTTTCAAACACATCTCTAGGTGAAGTGAAATTAGAATATTCAGAATATAATTGACCAATATTAGTGAATCTTGTGTCTGACAAATCTGGCACACTTGATTGCCATAAATAATAGTTATTCATTGCTCTCCAAATGAATAAATGAATTTCATCGTTTCCACTAGCTGTAAAATTATCGCTTTTTTCACAAGAAGTAAATAGTGTAATACAAACAATTACAAGAAGTATATATGAAGATTTAATATTTTTTATCATCGTCCTAGATTTGGTAAGTCTTGTTTTATAAAAGTTCCTTTATCGATTAATCGCTGTGAGTCTATAGAAACATAAATGAGTTCTAATTCAAATGGGTTGCAGGAAACAGTTACTCCAGTATTTCCAGTGGTCATGTATAGCAGTGCTTCACTTAGTAAAGGCTCTGTGATCTCACCTAATTCTCCTAAATTAAGAGGATCTTCAACAGTACATAATTGAATAGTAGGTATAATTCCTGTCTCATAAGTTTCATCTTCCTTATTAGAAAATGTTACAACAGTAGGTTGTAATGAATATGTGTGATTTAAATTGGAATTAAAAATATCATAATCAGGAGAATCATACAAACTAATAGATCCTAAATTATCGCCTCTTGTAGTATTTCCTAAGACATGAACATTAATATAAGGTTGTAAACTATTTATTAATAATTCTAGAGCAGAAGATCCATTAAAACCATTGCCGTTTAAAATAATGTAAACATCTGTTAGATTTAAAGAATTAATAGTCTCATTATTTTGAAGCGTTGATGGAAATTTTGTGTTTAGAGAATCCGGTTGATTGAGTTCAAACCAAATTTGAGCTTTTTCATTCCAGGTTTCTTTCATAAGAATTTCATTAGGAAATTGACCCGTTATCATTGAAGCAATTTCAGCAATAGTTCTTGCGTAAGAATGACTACCAATAGCATATCTCAAATCAATAATCAATTCGTTTACAGACTCATTTTTAAACTCCTGCATGGTTGCGTTTAAGTCTCCTATATAATTGGTAGAAAAATCATTGTTATATAATAGATAACCAGCTTTTTTAGCACCTAGATCAAAAACTTCTTTTAACAAAATAGGAGGGTACTGATAATTTTTTTTAACCAAGTCTACTCTTTGATTATTTACAATAAGAGTGTCTCCATTAAAATTAGCCATGAGTAATTTTAAGGTGTCTTGAGGATAATTTAACAAAAGTGCTCTATAATTATCTTCTTTTAGATGTATGGTATCTGCCTCTTCATTAATAATAGCATAGAAAAAATCTCCTCTTGAAATACTATCTGAAGATGCCTCAGAAAGCGGAAGAATATGAGAAACAAAGCCTATAATACTATCTAATCTATTAGGGTCTTTAAAAAGCCCAAATTCCATTCCTGTTGTAAATGAAGATCTTAAAGGCAAAGGACTATCTTCAATGGTATAATCATCTATTAATAAAGACCTAGAATCGGAAGGAAATTTTAATGAATTAAAAATATCTACAGGTGTTTCAAAACCACCTAAATAATTTTCTAACTGGAGGTCAGAACTAAAACGTGTATCAGATAAATCAGCAATATCTTCTTGGTATAAATAGTAAGCATTCAAACCTTTCCATACAAAATCTTGTACTTCAATAGCGGGGTTTAATACATCGTCAGTTCTATCACAGCTTTGTAGCGAAATACTTATAAATAAAATTAAAATAAGAGGTTTCAGTATTATTTCTTTCATAACTTATATTAAAATAATAGAAACGCAATTTAAGTATAATTAGTATTTTTTTATCTATTGTTGTAACAAAATATAATGCATGTCGTCGAAGAGTTGTAATCTTATATAACAAAACGTTTTATATTTAGCACTAGATACCAAACATAATGAATCAATCTGACTTTTTAAAAGTTGTTTTACCCTTTAAAGATAAGGTCTTTAGATTGGCAAAAAGATTCTTGGTATCTACAGAAGAGGCAGAAGATGCTACTCAAGAACTAATATTTAAACTATGGAAAAATAAAGATAAATTAGCTAATTACAGAAATATAGAAGCCTTTGCCATGACAATGACAAAGAATTACTGTTATGATAGATTAAAATCTAAACAGGCCAGTAATTTAAAATTAATTCATAGTAATTATAAAGAAAAAGAAACAAGTTTAGATAAGAAACTAGAATATATGGATAGTGTTCGTAAAGTACATCTTCTCATTGAAAATTTGCCCGATCAGCAAAAGTTAATTATTCAATTGCGAGACATAGAACAGTATGATTTTGAAGAAATATGCAGTATGTTACAGATGAAGCCAACTGCCGTAAGAGTTTCATTATCTAGAGCTAGAAAAACTATTAGAGAACAACTCACAAAACAACATAATTATGGAGTTAGCTAACATAGAAAAATTACTGATAAAGTATGAAAATGCTGAGACTACTTTAGAAGAGGAGGCACTTTTAAAAAAGTATTTCTTATCAGATACTGTTGCACCACACTTAAAAGAATACCAACCAATTTTCGAATATTTTAAAGCTAGTAACAATGAAACGTTTACTAATAAAATAAACTTCAAAACAAAGACCAGAAATTTCACATGGTTGCCAGTTGCAGCTTCTGTAGCTTTGTTGGTGAGTATGTATTTAGGATCTACTAAGTTTAATGAGTATCAGCAAAGAAAAGCAGCAACAAAAACCCTAGAAGAAATAACCGAGGCACTAAAAATGGTATCATCAAATTTAAAAAAGGGACATCAAGCATTTAATAAATTATATGTGTACGAAGATTCTGTTTATAAAATATTTAAAAAATAATACTATTAATTAAATTCAATAACAATGAAAAAAATAATTTTCTTAATTTCCATGGCAGCTATATCAACAATAAGTTATGGACAATCTATTTTAGATAGATTAGAAGACATGGACGGTGTTTCGTCTGTAGTGATTAGTAAAGACGCCTTCGAGATTTTATCAAAGTTTAATTTTGAGAGTGACAAAGGTGGTAATGAAATGACAGAGGTCTTTAAAATGATTGACGATTTAAACGAATTCAAAACATTTTCTACAGACGAACCTGACATTGCCGTACAAATGGAAAATATGGTTAAAAGTGCTGTAAAAGTTCAAAAATTAACCGAATTAATGAGACTCAAAGAACACGATTCTAAAGTATGGATCTATGTAAAAACAACGTCTAACAAAGATCTTGTAAGTGAAGTTCTCATGCTAGTAAAAGGAATTGATAAAAGAACCAACGGGATGTCTGAAGCGATGATTATTTCGTTGAGCGGAAGCATAGATATCAATAAAATGTCAACATTAGTAGATACTTTCACTAAAAATAACTAAGAATATGAAAAAAACAGCCTTCATGGTATCTGCTGTAATTTTATCTGTTCTATGTATTTCTTGCAATAAAGAACAATCATTACAATCGTATCTAGTAGAAAGTCAAGATAAGTCTGGTTTTATGTCTATAGATGTTCCTCTTAGTTTTATTCAATTAAAAACCAATGAGGTGCCTAATGATGTTAAAGAGGCTTACAGGAGTATTCAAAAAGTAAATTTGGTAGGTCTTCCATACCTTAATAACGAAGCCGCTTATGAAGTTGAAAAAAAGACACTTTTAACAATTCTTAAGAATTCAAAATCTTATAAGAATTTAATGAGAATGGATGTAAAGGGTATGAAAATATCTGTTTATTGTAATGGTGATTCTGATGCTATTGATGAAGTTATAGCTTTTGGTTATTCTAAAGAAGTAGGAGTAGGGGTTGCAAGAATACTAGGTAAAAACATGAATCCAGCCAAAATTATGCAAATGGTAGAGTATCTTAAAATTGATCCCAAAGAGTTTAATTTTCAGCAATTTAATCATCAGATACTAGATATTTTTTAAATAATATACCACAAAATAAAATGAACTTACATAAGTCATTATTTTAACACACAATGACTTTTTTTTCTTTTAACTAGGGATTAACAGCTGCCTTTTTATTATTTAGTATTTTTGAAACTTATTAAATTATGTATGAAGTTTCAAAAGTCTTTCTTTTCAATCATTTTCTTACTTTCATGTGCTGTTCTATTTTCACAAATTAAAGACCCATCTTCAATTTACAGAAAAGAAAGAGATAAAATAAACAATCTAGTTCATACGAAGCTTAAGGTTGATTTTAATTTTGAAAAAAAAGAATTAAACGGTGAAGAATGGCTTACCTTAGAACCTCATTTTTATCCAACAAATAGAGTTGTTTTAGACGCAAAAGCAATGATCATTCAAACCGTAAGTTTAGATGATAAAAATTTAGACTATACTTATGATGGTTATCAATTAACAATTGAGTTACCAAAAGAATATAAAAAAGGTGAGACTTATACCTTGTATCTAAAATACACCGCTAGACCAGAAAAAGTAAAAGATAAGGGAAGTATTGCAATTACTGCTGCAAAAGGCTTGTATTTTATAAATTCTACTGGTTCAGATCCTAACAAACCTTCTCAAGTATGGACACAGGGTGAAACAGAAGCAAACAGCTGCTGGTTTCCAACCATAGACTCGCCCAATCAAAAAACAAGTCAAGAAATTTATATTACTGTTCCAAATAAGTTCAAGACACTTTCTAATGGAATACTCGTAAGTCAAGAAAATAGTGGATCAAACAGAACAGATTATTGGAAATTTGATCAAAAACACGCACCTTACTTGTTTTTCATGGGAGTTGGCGAATATGAAGTTATAGAAGATTCATACAAAAACATTCCTGTTAACTATTATGTTGAGAAAAAATATGCATCCGTAGCGAAAGATATATTTGGGCAAACACCTGAAATGATTGGTTTTTTTGAAGACAGACTTGGAGTTGCTTATCCGTGGGCTAAGTATAGTCAAATAGTAGCAAGAGAATATGTAAGTGGAGCGATGGAAAACACTACCGCTGTAGTACATGGAGACGATGCCTACCAATTGAAAGGCCAGTTAATTGATGAAAACAGGCAAGAAAACACCATTGCACACGAAATATTTCATCATTGGTTTGGTAATTTAGTTACTTCAGAAAGTTGGAGTAACCTTGCGCTTAATGAATCTTTTGCCAATTATAGCCAATACCTTTGGAGAGAATATAAATATGGTAAAACAGATGCAGATGCACATCTATTTGAAAATATTAAGGCATACAAAGACGATACAGACAATTATGAAAAAAAATTAGTTCGTTTTTATTATGAAGACAAAGAAGATATGTTTGACCTTATTAGCTATAATAAAGGAGGAGCGATCTTACACATGCTACGAAATTATCTAGGAGATAAGGCTTTCTTTTCAGGATTAAAAAAATACTTAACAGAACATCAATACAGATCTGCAGAAGTTTCTCAATTGCGTTTGGCTCTGGAGGAAGTTAGTGGTAAAGATTTACAATGGTTTTTTAATCAGTGGTTTTATGGTGCAGGACACCCAAACATTCAGGTATCTTATGATTATAATTCCTTAGAAAAAACAGTGACTATAAACTTTTTTCAAACTCAAACCAATGAATTTAAATTTCCAATGGCTATTGATGTTTTTGAAAACGGAACCAAAACTAGACATCAGGTTTTTATTGATGCCAGAGACAGTTCATTTAAATTTGTTTTTAACAGCAAAAGCCCAGATTTAATTCAAGTGAATGCAGATGGGGTGTTACTGGCAGAGTTTACAGAAAACAAAGTTTTGAGCGATTATATCTTTCAACTTAAAAATGCAAAAAATTATCAGCACAAAATAGAAGCCTTATTAAAAGTTGCAGAAAAACAAGATCAAAAGAAAGCATTTAATGCCATTGCAGAAGCTCTTAATGATAATTTTTATAAAATAAGAATACTTGCTCTAGAACAAATTAACCTAATTAATAAGTGGTCTAAAAAAACTGTTATAAATACCATAAAAAAAATAGCATCTAATGATCCAAAAACTTTAGCACAGGCAGCAGCTATAGAAACTCTTGGTAAATTAACAGACCCTGAACTAAGACCTGTTTTTGCAAAAGCACTTTCTAGTGAATCTTATAGTGTTATTGGCAAGGCATTGGTAGCGATGTATTATATAGACAAAGAATTTGCCATTAAAAAATCTAAAGAACTGCCTCTAGAGGTTAAAAATATTATTGCAACACCATTAACAAGAATATATATAGAAGAAAAAGATGATTCTGAAATGGTCTTTATTGCCAATAATGTATTGGCAGGGATGTATTTAAATAACAATACAAATATTCAAGAAATCTATAAAAAAGCCTACGAGCAAATAGCAAAAAGTAATAATACTGAAGCCATTCAAAACTTGGTAAATGACCTTGTAGTAAAAGGAAAACAGTACAGGAAATTTAACTTTGACCAGGTAAGTATTAGCCTTTTAAGACAAATGGTTCAGAAACAAAAAACAGCAAACTTGTCTAATAAGTTTAACAACATAGAAATTATTAGGACTGGAATTGCTAAATTAATTCAATAATTAGCCTTTTTTGTATTCATCAAAAGTACCATCTGTATAAAAAACAACAACTCTATCCATTTTTTTTATCGAATTAGAGGAAGAATCCATTGAATCTAGAGAGCTATTAGTTGTCGGATAGGAGGGAACATCGTCTGATTTCTTTGGAAACGAACCTTTTCCGTTCAATAGCCAATAAATATCAACATCACTAAATATATTAGTTACTTTTAAAATAAAATCTAAACTAGGCTTATTTCTCCCAGACAATATATGAGAGATACTAGAACGCTGTACACCAATTTTATCTGCAAATAAAGAAGCTGTTAATTGATGGTATTCCAGTATTTTTTTAAGTCTATTCGTAAACTCTATCTTGTTTACCATTGTAAACTATTATTTAAGTTACAAATGTAAACCTAGTATAGATGGTATGCAAATTTAAATTATATAAAGTTTTAAAATAGATTTTATTAATAAAGTAAAGCTTTAATTAAAATATGTAAAATACTGAATTATAAATATTTAAATATATTAACCATAAAACTAACTACTACTAATGAAATTGATGAAATTACAAATGTAATTAGTCAATAATAAGTATACAATCATCACAATTAGGACGTAATTAGCGATAACAATTGTAAAATGCTACCAAGCTAAAATTATAATTGATTTTAGATGATAGTAAAATGATTCTTGTATTTTTGTTCTGAATATGACCAATACAACTACATTAATCAGAGCAGAGATTGCAAGTAAAATTGCTGAAGAATTTAAGGATATTTCCATTTCAGGAAGATGGATAACCCTAGATGACTTAGAAAAAGTTTTTACAAAATTTAAAAATTCAACAAAAATATCATTCAAAAAAATTGGAGTATCAGAAGAAAACAGGAATATTCATCAAATTACCACGGGTACTGGCTCTAAGAGAATTCTTATTTGGACTCAAATGCACGGAAATGAAAGTACTGGTACAAAAGCAGTTATAGATTTATTAAACTATATCTACACTTCTAAAGATGACATATGCTCTAAAATTCTTGAGAACTGTACTATAAAAATAATTCCTATTCTTAACCCAGATGGTGCAGAGCATTATACCAGAGTAAATGCGCATGCAATTGATCTAAATAGAGATGCTGTTGATATAAATGCTAAAGAGAGTCAATTGTTACGAACTATATTAGAGGAATTTTGTCCAGATTTTTGTTTTAATCTTCATGATCAACGTACTATTTTTGGTGTAGAAGGCACAAAAAACCCTGCAACTATCTCTTTTTTAGCACCCTCAGAAGAAGAAACTAGAAAAGTTACCCCTACCAGAAAAAAAACCATGAATGTTATTGTTGCTATGAATAGCTTATTACAACAGATAATTCCAAATCATATAGGTAGGTATACAGATACCTTTTACCCAAAAGCAACAGGTGATAATTTTCAAAAGCTTGGTTATTCAACTATACTAATAGAATCTGGTCATTATAAAAAAGACTACCAAAGAGAAAAGGTGAGAGAATTTACCTTTATTTCTATCCTTCAAGGGCTATATCATATTAGCATCGCTAAGAATTATGACGATTATAATGCATATTTTAAAATCCCTAACAATAATGAAAGTTTTAGAGACATATTGCATATACATCCAAAAAAGCCTAATGAAGTATTTCAATATGACGAAGTTTTAGAGAAAACAGAAGTGAAATTTATCCCAAAACCAGTTTTTGGAGATATTTCTGAATACTTTTTTCATAAAGAAATCGTTTTCGTTCGTTAATTTTTTGAATTTTTCTCATAATATCACCCTTTGTATTTAATTTAATTTATACTTTTGTTAAATTATTTGAATAATTTATATATTATGAAAAAATTTATCCTAGATGAAATAGATCATCAGATACTAGACATCTTGATTGAAAATGCTAGAACTCCTTTTACAGATATTGCTAAAAAATTATTAGTCTCTGCTGGTACAATTCACGTACGTGTAAAAAAAATGGAAGATGAAGGAATCATTCAGGGATCTACATTAACCTTAAATTATGAAAAGATGGGCTACTCATTTATAGCTCATGTTGGAATTTTTTTAGAAAAAACATCTATGACACAAAATGTTATTTCTAATTTAAACTCCATTCCTAACGTAACAGTAGCCTATGTTACTGCTGGAAAATATAATATTTTTTGTAAAGTACGTGCAAAAGGAACCAATGATGCTAAAGATATTATCTATGAAATAGATGAAATACCTGGTGTTAGTAGAACCGAAACAATGATTGCATTAGAAGAAAGCATTAACGACAAAAAAAGAATGATGCATGCAATTTTTAAAGAATTATAAAAATTTCGTAGCTAAACTTATATAGTTAAAAAACCTTATCATTATTTGATAAGGTTTTTTTATATCTTCAACTCATGAATTTTAAGTCTAAACTTCCCACAGTTCGTACTACAATTTTCACAATCATGAGTTCCTTGGCAAAAGAGCACAATGCTTTAAACCTTTCGCAAGGATTTCCAGATTTTGAAAGTGATCCTGTATTAATTGAACTAGTTTCACAAGCCATGAAAAATGGATACAATCAATATGCACCTATGATGGGAGTCATTGAATTAAGAACTGCTATTGCTCAAAAATTTAAAGAATTATATCAATCTAGTTATAGTCCAGAAAAAGAAATTGTAATTACAGTTGGGGCTACTCAAGCCATTTTCACCATTATTTCTGCCTTCATTCATACAAACGACGAAGTTATTATTTTTACTCCAGCTTATGACTGTTATCAGCCATCTGTAGAGCTCCAGGGTGGGAAAGTTATTCCTATTCAACTTCAATACCCTAAAAACACCATTGACTGGAGTCTAGTTGAGAAGAGTATTACCTCGAAAACAAAAATGATTATCATTAATTCACCACAAAATCCTTCAGGTAGTATTTTTTCTTTGTCAGATATGAAAAGACTTGAAAAGATCACAAACAATACAGATATTATTATTTTAAGTGATGAAGTCTATGAACACATGATTTTTGACGGTGAAAAACATCAAAGCATCTGTTTATTTCCAGCATTGAAAAAACGATCTTTTATTACTGCGTCTTTCGGGAAAACGTTTCACAATACTGGCTGGAGAGTTGGCTATTGCTGTGGGCCAGAAAATTTAATGCGTGAATTTATTAAAGTTCACCAATTTAACGTTTATTCTGTAAATCATCCTGTACAAATTGCCTTGGCTAAATACTTAGAGGAGCCAAAACATTACAATTTGTTGCCAGAATTTTTCCAAAATAAAAGAGACCTCTTTTTATCAGCAATTGCCACTTCTAATTTCTCTTTCAAACCAACACTAGCCACCTACTTTCAAACCTTAGATTACTCATCTATTAGCAATGAGAGAGATGTAGATTTTGCCAAAAGGTTAACCATAGAAGCAGGAATAGCTTCCATTCCTATGTCTGTTTTTAACAAAAACCAACAAGACAATAAGACCCTGCGTTTTTGTTTTGCTAAAACAGATGAAACACTTTTAAAAGCTGCTAAGATTTTAAATAAATTATAATCGTATTTGTATTTGAAAATAGTATTTTCGTTAATCAATAGATAGAATTTATTTAATTTTGATGACTACTGATTTAGAATACAATACTTCAAGTTTAGAAAAAGAAAGACTTATTAGCTTATACATGCAGATGTTAAAGCCTCGTCTGATTGAAGAAAAAATGCTTGTTTTGTTGAGACAAGGAAAAATTTCTAAATGGTTTTCTGGAATTGGACAAGAAGCCATTTCTATTGGGGTTACTGCTGCCTTACATAAAGAAGAATACATTCTTCCTATGCATAGAAATTTGGGTGTCTTTACATCAAGAGAAATTCCTTTATATCGTTTATTTTCTCAATGGCAAGGAAAAATGAATGGTTTTACAAAAGGTAGAGACCGCAGCTTCCATTTTGGAACGCAAGAATTTAATATTGTGGGAATGATTTCTCACTTAGGCCCTCAATTAGGTGTTGCAGACGGAATAGCATTGGCAAATAAATTAAAACAGAACAACCAAGTTTGCGCAGTTTTTACTGGCGAAGGAGGTACCAGTGAAGGTGATTTTCATGAAGCATTAAATGTAGCTTCTGTTTGGGATTTGCCCGTATTATTTTGTATAGAAAACAATGGGTATGGTTTGTCTACTCCAACTTCTGAACAATACAATTGTGAGCATATAGCCGATAAGGGCATTGGCTATGGTATGGAAAGCCATATCATTAATGGAAATAATATTTTAGATGTATATACCACGGTTTCTAATATTGCTAAAGATATCAGAAAAAATCCTCGCCCCGTCTTATTAGAATTTAAAACCTTTAGAATGCGAGGCCATGAAGAGGCTAGTGGTACTAAATATGTTCCACAAGAATTAATGGAAACCTGGTCAAAAAAAGATCCTTTAAAAAACTACGAAACTTTTCTGCGTTCTAAAAACATACTCACAGAACAACAAATAACCAATGCCACCAAAGAAATTAAAGCAGAAATTAATGAACATCTGCAAATGGCATTTAATGAAGAAACTATAAGTGCAGATCTAGCGACTGAGCTAAAAGACGTTTTCAAAGAATATCAGCAAGAAATTATAGCACCTTCTAATAAAAAAACTAGTATAAGGTTAATAGATGCCATATCTAAGGGCTTACGCGAGTCTATGGAACGATATGACAATCTAGTTATTATGGGGCAAGATGTTGCAGAATACGGTGGTGTTTTTAAAATAACAGAAGGCTTTACAGAACAATTTGGTAGAGAACGTGTGAGAAACACACCCATTTGCGAATCTGCTATTGTTGCAGCTGCCTATGGTGCAGCTTTAAACGGAATGAAAGCCGTTATGGAGATGCAGTTTGCAGATTTTGTAAGCTCTGGGTTTAATCCAATTGTTAACTTGTTAGCAAAATCTAACTATCGTTGGAATCAGAATGCTGATGTAGTGGTAAGAATGCCTTGTGGAGCTGGTGTAGGAGCTGGGCCTTTTCACAGTCAAACAAATGAAGCATGGTTTACCAAAACACCTGGCTTAAAAGTGGTGTATCCTGCTTTTCCAGAAGATGCTAAAGGCTTGTTGTGTGCTGCTATTAATGATCCAAACCCTGTGTTGTTTTTTGAACACAAAGCATTGTATCGTTCTATTTACCAAGAAGTTTCTGATGATTATTTTACGGTAGAATTAGGAAAAGTATCCCTTTTAAAAGAAGGAAATGATGTCACTATTATATCATACGGTGCTGGAGTTCATTGGGCTTTAGATACTTTAAAGACACATCCAGAAATAAGTGCAGATCTTTTAGACCTAAGAACATTACAACCTTTAGATGTAGCATCTATATATACGTCGGTTCGCAAAACTGGAAAAGCAATTTTTTTACAAGAAGATTCACTTTTTGGAAGCATTGCAAGCGATGTTGCTGCTTTAATTAACGAACACTGTTTTGAATCTTTAGATGCCCCTGTAAGACGTGTTGCTAGTATAGAAACACCTATTCCTTTTCAAGGAGAATTAGAAAAACAATACTTACCTAAAGATCGTTTTGCTACCGAATTAAAAAATTTATTAAAATATTAATACCTAACATATAAAATATAATGAACAAACAAATTATTTTAAAAGAAAGACCCATTGGTTTTCCTAATGATGCTACATGGAATTTAGAATCTAATGCAATTCCAACACTTAAAGAAGGAGAAGTTTTAATACAGCATCACTACATCTCTTTAGATCCTGCAATGCGTGGTTGGATGAACGACAGTAAATCATACATTCCACCTGTAGGTATTAATGAAGTAATGCGTTCTGGCTCTATTGGTAAAGTAATAGAAGTAAACAATCATCCTATTTTTAAAGTTGGAGACTGTGTAACAGGCTGGGGTGGTGTTCAACAATATGTTGCTACCGATGGAGCAGGTTGGTTTAAAGTAGATGATACTATTGCACCAATGCCATTGTTTATTGGCACCTTAGGGATGCCAGGGATGACGGCTTACTTTGGAATTCATGAAGTTGGAAAAATTAAAGAAGGTGATATTGTCTTGGTCTCTGGTGCTGCTGGAGCAGTAGGAAGTGTTGTTGGACAAATTGCAAAAATTAAAGGATGTACTGTAATTGGTATTGCTGGTGGAAAAGATAAATGTGACTATCTTTTAAATGAATTGGGTTTTGATGCAGCTATTGATTATAAATCTGAGAATATCTATGAAGCCTTAAAAGAAAAATGTCCGAAAGGAATTGATGTTTATTTTGACAATGTTGGGGGTGAAATTTTAAATGCTGCCTTATCAAAACTAAGAATGCATGCTAGAATAGTTATTTGTGGTGCTATTTCACAATACAACAATAAAGTATTGGTAAAAGGTCCCAGTAATTATTTGAGTTTACTTGTTAATAGAGCGACCATGCAAGGTATGGTTGTTATGGATTATGCAAAAGATTATAAAAAAGCTGCTGAAGAAATGGGTATGTGGATAGCACAAGGGAAGTTAAAATCTAAAGAAGACATCTATAACGGTATTGAAAACTTTCAAGAAACTTATGCGCGTTTATTTAACGGTGATAAAAAAGGAAAATTAGTTTTAAAAGTTATAGAAGACTAAACTTTGGAGCATTTTTTTCAATGTCCGCATTGCTGGGAAGAAATTTCGATGATCTTAGACAGTAGTATAAGACAGCAAACTTATATAGAAGATTGTGAAGTATGTTGTAATCCTATTGAAGTTACACCTATTTTTCAAGCACAAGAACTTATTGCTTTTGAGAGCCAATCTTTAGAGCAATGAGTTTTTTTTTTATGAAAGCGGATTCTTCCAAGAAAATTTTTCAAATAATTGAATCCAATCTTCTGAAAAAGATGATTTTAGGACTAATTTTTGTTCTGTAAATGGGTGAGTAAATTCTAAGGAGCCTGCATGTAAAAAAAGTTTTTTCCAGCCAAATTGCTCTTCATACATCGTGTCGTGGTTTTTATCACCATATTTAGCATCGTTTATTAACGGAGTAGAAACTTTATTCATATGAATGCGCAACTGATGCATTCTTCCGGTTTTAGGTTGCAATTCTACCAAACTATATCGTGAAGAATCATAGGGTTTTACAGGTATGTCTAGTATAATTTTATCTAAGAGTTTTACATGAGTTTCTGCTTCTTTATACACATCTGCATCTCTTCCTTTTACTGGAGAGTCTATAATTTTAAATTCTTGAGCAAAACCACGAACCAGTCCGTAATATATTTTCTGAATCTGGTTATTGGTAAATAAGGACTGAAAAGAAGCAACATACTCTCTTTTAGAAGCCAATAAAATAATTCCAGAAGTTTTTCTATCTAATCTATGGATAGGGTAGTACCTAGTACCTAATTGATGCTCAATTAATTGCAGTAATGATTCTTCATCTATTTTATTTCTAGAATGATGTGCGTGATGAACCAATACATTGTTTGGTTTGGTGACCAACAAACAATAGCTGTCTTGATAGATAATTTCTAAAGGCATTAAGCAGATTTTTTAACAAATAATAACAGAAGTAAAGAACCAAAACCACAGGCTGCAAAACCAATAAATAATGGCAGGGCAGTGGTCTCTACAAAACCACCAATAAACGTAGCAATAGGCACCGCCATAATGGTAGAAACAAAGCCGTTAATAGCAGCTCCAATTCCTGCAATATGCCCCAAAGGCTGCATTGCTAATGATCTTACGTTACCAAAGAGAAAACCAACAGAAAAAAACTGTAGCGCTAGAAAAAGTACTAAAATGCCAATACTTGGGTTGGTTTCTCCATAAAAGATACTAATGTACAGAAGAGACGTTAGAGAAAATACTATTGAAAAAATAGTCACTAATTTTTTCATTCCAAACCTAACAACCAGTGTGCCATTAGTAAAAGTAGCTACACCAACAGAAAAAGCCAAGGCACCAAATATATAAGGAAATTCATCTACTAAACCATATTGAACCTCAAATATATGCTGAGAAGTGCTAAGAAAAACCATAAAAGATCCGGTAGCTAATCCAGAGATTAAGGTAAAAATAATGGCCGATCTATATTTTAAAAACTCTCTAGAACCACTGATAAAAATAGCCATTGAAAACTTTTTCTTATACGCCGGAGGAAGTGTTTCTGGTTGTCTTTTCCAAAACCAACACAACACTACAATACCAAATAATAACTGACTGTAAAAGATAGATTCCCAACCATAGTTGTCTAACAAAAATTTACCTAAGGTAGGAGCAATAATTGGTACCAGAATAAAAATAGTAACCACAAAAGACATTATTTTAGCCATATAATCGCCTTCAAAACGATCTCTAATCATGGCAATGCTAATAGATCTAGAAGCAGAAAGTCCTATTCCTTGAAGAATACGACCAACAACCATTATTTCTATGCTGGGAGCTGCAATACATAAAAAACTAGCCAATACAAATACTGCAAACCCAATGTAAACAACAGGTTTTCTACCAAAACTATCTGATAACGGCCCAAAAATTAACTGTCCGAAACCTAGACCTAAAAAAATCATGGTAATTAATAGTTGATTTTCCCCAGCACTTGTAGTACCAACAGAAAGGCCTATTGGTTTTAAAGCTGGGAGAATTGTATCTATAGACAAGGCTACAATAGACATCAAACAAGCCATCAACAGTATGAATTCTACCTGAGAAGTACCCGTTTTTTTTGTATCTATTGAAGGTTTTTTTGAAATCATTGCGCAAAAGTAGCCTATTTTACAATTAGACTAGAATAGTTTTCTTCTTTTTATTCCTATGCTATGGGAGTGAGTGATCTCAACAACAAAAAAAAACTATTTAACATAATATAAATTATAGTACAAAAAGGCTTATTAATATATTGATAATCAATATCTTATGAAGTGTAAAATATTGACCTTAAGCTTGTTTATTATTATTTCTTTAAACTCACAGAGTCAAGAGTTCACAAGTTATGGACGATATGGTTTTATAAGTTACGAAAAAATTAAAATAGACAGTATAATTAATTCACATAAAAAAAATCAAAAAAAAAATTGGTTAAACTTATTGCCAAATTTTAATTACGATCTAAGAAATAAATCATTTAATATTGGGTTATCTCTCAACACATTTTCTTCATATTTTCAACAAAAACAACGTAACAAAATTGAGTTAGAAAAACTCAAGGAAAATCTAATAAGTAAACTAGAATCTAAATTAGAAAAACTACAACTACAAATTGAAAAATTTAGGATTGATAAAAGAATCCTAAAAAACAATATTAATTTGTTTAAAATCAACTTTGATTTATTTCAAATATCTAAAGGAAAATATCAAAATAACGAAATTACTTCAGAGGAATTTCTTAAACTAAAACTAGCTTATTTAAGCCAAAAAAACAGCTTAAATACAAGTCTTTTAAAACTACAAATAGAAGCTAAAAAAATTCAATTAAAAACAAAAAGCGATACGTTGACGGTATCGCTTAATATTTTATCTAACTCAATAAATAATTATGACTAAAGAACAATTATTAAATAAAGTTAGTGTTACGCAAATATACACTAAATTTTTCAAAGACTACAAAACAGGTAGTAACGTTTCAAGCCCTTTTACCAGTGATAAAAAGGCTTCTTTTCGTTTCTATAAAAACGAAACTTTTAAATGTTTTTCTAGCGGCCATCAAGGTGATGTTTTTCAATTTGTAGCAGACTTAAATCAATTAAATTGTAAAGAAAATTTTAACGATGTTTTAGACATTATTTGCAAAGCCTTTTCACTAAATGGTCATGCAAAGACTACTCAGATTAAAAAAGTCAAAACTCAAGAAAAAGACAAAATTAAAACTGTAAATAGTAGCACTCATTTTTCCTATAATACTAAAGAGTTTGAGAGCATACATCTATCTTATTTTTCCCAGGGTAATTGGAATGTTACAAAAGAGATCCTGGTGCAGTATAATGTCTCTGCTTTAGATAAATTTCAATACTGGAATTCTAAAAAAAAGGGCATTACCAAAATAAAGCTTTTCAAAGATGTTTTAGGCTTTGTATATAAAGTCAACCAAAATGTTGAGTTGTATGTACCTAAACAAGAGAAAACAAGTAAATTTTTTTACAATCAGTTAGATTCTAAAGATGTTTTTGGTCTATCTCAACTCAAAAAAAATGAGGAATTCATTATTGTTTCTGCAGGTAAAAAAGATTGTCTTATCTTAAATGCAAATGGTTTTCCTAGTGTTTGTTTTAGGTCCGAAAATCATTTCATTTCCAAAGAACAAATAAAGGAGCTTCACTCCTATACAAAAACAATCATAGTCTGTTACGACAATGATATGAGCGGTATAAACGCTAGTAAACAACTTGTTGAAAAATATAATTTATTAGAGCTTGCTTTACCTAATAAATACAATGATGTTGCAGATTTTTTTAATGATAATAACAAAGGAGATTATAATGTTTTAATCTCAAATGTATTAGATTTTTCAAACAAGCAGGAAGTAGTCAAGAAAAAAGACAAGCAAAAAGGAACTACAATTTTTCATATCGTAGAAGAATACCTCTCTAAACATTATGAATTTAGGTTTAATACAATTCTTTTAGATATAGAATACAAGCCAAAAACAAACAATTCTAAATGGTCTATTTGTAATGAAGACAGTCTATTTATTGAGATGCAAAAAAAAGGAATTAATATTCAAATGGCAAAGCTTATTTCTATACTAAAATCTAATTTTGTACCTAAATATAACCCAATACATTCCTACTTTAGAGGCTTAAGAAAATGGGATGGTAAAGATTATATTTCACAATTAGTCAACTATGTAACAACCCCATCACCTAAAGAATTTTCATATCATTTAACAAAATGGTTAGCACGTTCTGTAAAATGTATGCTTGTAGATGGTTATTTCAATAAGCAAGCCTTTATAATAACAGATAAAGGAAATGGTCAAAACATAGGAAAATCACATTTCACAAAGTGGCTCTGCCCTCCTTCCCTCCCATTAAATAGGTCTTTTGAAGATAGTAAAAAAGATAATTTAATAAAATTAGCAACCAATGCATTCATCATTTTAGATGAATTAGATGGTATTTCTAGAAAGGATTTAAATAGTTTAAAAGCCTTGTTTTCTATGGATGAAATTCGTGTAAGATTGCCATATGCAAGACGTGAAGAAACAGTTCAAAGAACTGCTAATTTTATAGGCTCTACCAATGAAGAAAATTTCCTAAATGACCCAACAGGCTCAGTAAGATGGCTCGTATTTAATGTAACCGCTATAGATTGGAATTATTCAAAAGTATTAGATATTAATAATATTTGGGCCCAGGCTTATGCCCTGGCCAAAGATGTCAATTTTGATGAAACATTTACAAAAGAAGATGTTAAGCAAAATGAAGCTAGAAATGAAACATATCAAATCAGATCTCCAGAAGCCGAAATGATAAGTTTACTTTATGAAATACCAAATGAGACCAACAAGAGTAAAGTAATATTTCTAACATCTACAGAAATACTAATTTATTTGAAGGCAAATTCAAGCCTTAATAGGCTTTCTCCTGTTTCTGTAGGAAAGGCCTTAAAACTTTTAAAATTTCAAAGAGTGAAGAAAAATGGAGTTTACGGCTACAATGTTGCGCAAACTCACAGAGTTCTTGGAGTTGAAAACCAAAATTATAAAACCTCTTAAAATGAAGCTAACAAAAGAACAAAAATTTGCAGTTTTTACTTGTGTAAAAGACTTACAAGACTTATATGAATTAAGTGGTAATAACCAAGATTTGCAAAATTTAGAATTTTTAAAAATTGTTTTAAACACAATCGTCTTAGACCTTAATAACATTGAGGTTGTTGCAGACATTATTGGAGTTTCAAACAGAAAAAATAAATAAACTATGAAAACATCTTACCCAAGTTACCCAAGTATTACTAAAGCCAATAATCATAACACTTTAAACAGGGTAACTTCTATTAAAAACCTTCTTACCCAAAGTTACCCAATCTTACCCTACTCTATTTTTGGTTTTGGGTAAGGTGGGTAAGAACAAAAACAGCTTCTTACCCCTGCTTAGACCACGCTATAACTGGCTTGGGTAAGAAGGTAAGAAGAAAACGTGTTTTTAAACAAAAAAACATTTTTATTTTGTGGACAATATTCTTGTTAAATAACTCCACAAAATCATCATTTTGCGGATTTTCGCCGACTCCTTATAAATAAAAAAAAATAACAATGCTATGTATATTCCTGTCTCTTATACACATCTCCGAGCCCACGA
>OJCB01000079.1_pt1 | contig 40738 bp, 47 predicted proteins | sample 1591501 | NCBI WGS metagenome assembly OJCB01 (sample SAMN05416813, study PRJEB24817) | seawater metagenome | isolation source: Sea water | place: Canada:Atlantic | collected 2013-07 | reverse complement strand
GAGAACGCTGCCGGCGATGCCATCGCGGTGAAGTTCGTAGATTTTCCGGCGAAAGAGTTCGGAGGAGTGCCGGTATTTTTTGATGCCCGGTAGCGGAGGGATAAAGGATTTTGAGCACTTTCTGCATTGATATCGGTGGGTATGAATGTGGAGGCGGACCTTCCTTCCAAAGGAGTCGAGGTGGCGGACCTTGCGGACATAGGGCCCCTTGCTGTAGACCTCCAGGTTCCCGGCCTCGCTACGCTCGTCACGGGAACCTTCCGGTCTACAGCAAGGGCAGGTCAGGCGCGTGCCTCCCGCTTGGTCCCTTCTCAGGTGCACTATCGAGAAGCGGCTCTGCTCCTCGATGTCTGTAACACGATATCCGTGTATTCCGATTTGTTGTAGCTCTTCTGACATGACTGAACTGTTGTTCATTTTTGCTCATGTCCCCATCTGTTGATGAAGAGCCTGTTTTGGACAGGAGAGCAAGCGACGGGCCCCAAAGGGTTGAGGGGCTGGCGGAGCCCCCGAGTCAATTGTCAAACCATTCCCAGACGAGCAAAACCCTGTCTTTTCCTGATCAGAAAGTCCCCGGAACTCCCGAAGGTTTTTCCTCCGACTCCAGGGTGTCTTCATTGCATTTGTAGAGTTCAAAGAAGAAAAAAGGGAAAACGAAGTGAATAGATAAAGCGTGCATGCGAACATTTTTCCTTCAGGAGATGAAATAGGAGCCCTTGCTTCAGCGTGATATCAGCGGCATCAAGCCGCTTACCCATTTCACCCGGATATACGCATTCTTCTCGAATAAAGCCTTGATAAATAAGGGGCTGCAGGACATTCTCAATCATGAATGCCTCAGGTGATATCACTTTGTTAGGTGATACTAATAAATACTGTTGTGCCAAAAATTATGGCTCTGAATGACGAAAAGATCCACCTTTTGGCCGCGGCGATTTATGAAACCCGACTTTTGCTCTCGGACTATCTCGGGGGCTGCAATCAAGGTGATCCAAATGTTCGGGAGGCTGCACACCTCTCGTATGCGCTTCACAATGCAGCTCAGCAAATCCTAGATGGAGAGGATTTCGACCTTGATAAAACTGTGAATCGAATTCGCTCCATCTCGAATATTATTCCGGGGAGTGACCTGCCTTCACGAGTTCTCGGTGACGACACCGCGGACTAACACGGGCACAACAAGTCGGCGAGCTCAAGCCCAATCCCGTTGCGAGTCGATTGACTTCTCTGATTCAATTCCATACTCTTCTATCGAGGCAGCGCCCACGGATTGGGCTGAGCTGCCTTTAACGTTCTGCAAAAAATGAAACGTCGAATCCAATGTGCAATTCTACTGATTTCTGTAGCCGCCATACAGTTGGGGGACGCGGGCGCGGAGGATAAGGTTACGGATTCGGCGACCGAGCCGCTGAGCCACCTTGTGGAATCTGTCGAACGCCTACGGAGCAAGAAGATTTCTCAGGCCTATTTCTGGCTTCTATCACCCCAGGTTCCAAATTCCACGATTTTCTTTCCAGATACCAGAGGCGGCGCCTTCATCCTCATAGCGCGCATTATGAAACTACCGAAGGGAGCAGAGGCCGAGACAGCGCTCACTGAGATCAGAGAGACTTGGCCGAAGTCCGATTTGCCGATTCTGGACGCCAAGAACAACCGCCTTCTTTACTACTCGGACGAGGCATGGAACCACCTCGAAGAGACATTACGCCCGTGGGTGACAGGAGACGAGACCGTTAAAGGCCTTGCTGCTGCAAAGCAGTGGGAGATTGACGAGACTGATCTCATCATCAGGATTCCAACGAGGGGATCTTCTGAATTCTATTCGGTGTTGATGAGAGCTTGGAATACCGAGAAGGACGACTTCAGGTGTTTCGCAGGCTGGAACTAACAAGTGCAGAACAAGCGGGTGGACACTAACAGCCTACCGTTCCGAGTCGACATGACCCTTTTTACTCATATACTTAATCCTGTTTCGGAGTGGCGCTATCAGTAGGCTGCGGGTCACTCTTGACGTTGTGTGAATGGAATTATGAGAATCACTCTCAATCTCACGGTGTTGCTCTGCGTTGCGATGACGAGCACTCAGGCACTTGCCGAAGCAATAGCACCACAACTTGTGATCACGGAATTTGTTGAGGCACTCCAGAAGAATGATCTCGAGTATCTCAGAAAGTATGTGGACCTCGACAAGGTCAAGAATCAGCCCAAACGTGGATACACGGTCGAAGCCCTCAGTAAACTCTTCGCAGATGTGCAGATTAAACAGATTGAACTGTCAAAACCTTTATATGATAAGAAAACGAAGATAATCAGAATCAGGATGAACAAGCCCTTGTCATTCGACTTTGAATTGCAGCATCAGAATGCAGTCAAGGGCAAGGGAGATTTCAAGGATGGCGATTTCTATCGAATCATAGGAATACATCCGTGACAATTCAAGAGACATAACAAGAGGTGGCTGACCACCAGGCTGACCGCCGCAAGTCGAAATCGTAATGACAATTCAACCATCAACCATGAAATCGGAGTTCGCTCTCAGCCAGCCTGTGGCAGCACTCTGTCGTTCTGTCAAAAAATGAAAACGCTACTGCTCGCATTTTACACAGCTTTCATCTGTTCTACCGTTCAGGCTGGAGAGGGTCTTACCCCAAAGCTATCGGGTGATTTCGGTGAGGTGTTCAATGTAACGATAGAATTTGTTGAGAAACCCAGGACTTATTACGCTCAACGTATTGTAAAGGCGGAGTGGTTTGCGAAAGTTATGGCGGTAAATGGAAAAGATTTAAAGGTGCCAATCATTATGGAGTATAGAAGCCATGAAGGAGCGTTTAAGAAAGGTACCACCTTGACGCTTCGAGCCTATGAAGACATCGAATCCTCGGGAGTTAACCGTGAATGGGATGGTGTTGTCAGGCAATTCAATTACGGCATCGCTCATTTTCTGAGAGTCCGACCTTTAGAAGAGACAGAACAAGTCGGTGATGCCAAGCGCGATTGACGCCGCTGGTTCGCATGGTTGGCCCCGCGCTGGCATACCTATAACGTTCTGCCAAGAATATATGAGAATATTTATCGCCATTGCGATCACGCTGGCATTCCAATCGTGCCGAGAGAATAATTCTCTAGAAGAAGAATTTAAATATTCGTGTGTTCAGAGTGTTTTAGTAGCGAATGTCCTAAGCAAAGAATTTCGCAAAGACTCAACACATAATGGACCGAATTGGCTAGAGTCCGATATTGTTTCTTGTAATCCTTCTCAATACACCCTCCACTACAATTTATATTTTGACGATCCTCAAACAGAAGATGATATACAAAAAGCTAGGGAGCGAATCCTTCCATTACTGGGTAGCGGATTCACAATTGAAACAAATTTGTCGGAACCGACGACGCTTGAGATTAGCCTATCAAACGATCTGCCCACAAAATTAACGATGAGTGATTCCCGAGGGGGGTAGCGGACGTTCGTTCCCCGCTTGCCGAGGGAAACCCGAAAGGCCGAACAAGCTAGAGTAGGCAACTCTCACCCGTGGTGAGTCGAAAGCGTGATGGCAACTCCAACCTCAACCCAGATTCGGAATGGCGCTACCCGGTGAGGGTGCCTTTCTTCGGACGGTCGGCTCAGAAATGAATACCTCTCGACTAATTTCCACTCTTATTCTGATGCTGACTTCAGTTGTCGCCGGGGAACGCAACTGGCTCGAATTAGAACGTAGAGAGGACCCTGAGAAGTTTAGGGTGCAGATAGTTGAACAAGCAAAAGAAGAGCCAACGATCTTGAGGGTATTGCTGCCGGATGGTTCTGAAGCAGTGATGAATTACGTGGAGTTAACTGATTCATCACAGGGGGCTGTAGATCTTGAATTAACTAGATTGAGGTTGGGTGTTCCTGCAGACTTTCAAGGGTTATGGATCTCCCACAGTCATACCTCGAGTTTTAATGGTCGTTTTCACTATTGGTTCAACTGTCAAAATTTTAGAATCACGCCATTCAATGGTAAAATGCGAATGACTCTCCGAGAAAAAGTCAGGGTGGAAGGCTTAACGTTTGGTGAGAGAGAATTTCACATCGATGAAGATATCGCTCAGGGATCTGGGTTTAGTCGTGCGATTACCTCGCTTGTAGGCCCCCCAATAGCTAACGGGGAATCGTCGGTAACAGGAGCTAAAATTGAATTATTCGAGGAAGGCGAAATCATCTACGAGATTATCGTCCCAGTTCCTGATCAGGTGGATTGAGTTTGGGGTTCAGTATGTCCTTCCAAAGGTTTTCAGCGTCCTGTCGCCGGAGGAGTTTCCAGACGAAAACTAACCAGCCGAACACGCCAGCGATGGCAAGCCCGATCATGCCGCGAGTTGATTGACTTCTCTGAATCGAAACTTTATTCTCCAATCGAAGCGGCGCTCCCGGATCGGGCTGCCATGCCTCAAACTCTGCAAAGAAATGATCAACCAAGACGCGATCCCCTTTCTGATTCTTTTAGTTCTTTCTGTCGCTGCTGGAGTAATCGCTTATCAGAAGGGAGCGAGGATCGGATTGGTTCTCTTTTGTCTTTCCGGTCTTTTACCGTTTTTCGCATACGCCAGCAACTCCGCCCATTGGCCAATCCCGTTTGGACTGGAACTCATCGCCTTCTACGGTGCACTGCCACTTATCGTTTCTGGAATCATTTTCGTGGCAACGAGAAAGATCGTTTCCGGAAGCCGAGCAATTGCATTCGGTGTGCTGTCCACAGCTGCTCTTTGCGTTTCGGGCTACATAGCGCTGATGGTATTTGGCCTCAGCCACCTTTAACAAACCAACGGGCAGAACAAGGCGGCGATGGACAAGCCCGATCCCGCTTCGAGTTGATTGACTTCCCTGATTCGAATCTTTAACCTCCAATCGAGGCCACGCTCCCGGATCGGGCTGCCATGACTCTAACGTTCTCTTAGAAATCTTCCGAATGATAACTCCTGTTGAAGGTCACGCTACCTACAAGTTCCGATGCCCTGAGTGCAAGGGGAGCCAGATTGTCGCCAAGGGGGCGATCCAAGCGGCGAATGCGATCAACCAATTTAGATAATATGAAGCTAACAACCGAGGACGAAATCCAGATTTGGACGAAAGCAATGATCCGAATGCTGGCCGCAAAAATTCCAGAGGCCCACGCGACGAACCTGGCGGACTCTTTGATTACTAAACTCCGCGAGAGATTGCAGGACAACCTAAATTAGGACACTACCGAATTCTCGCCTTGCGATTTCCACGAGATCGATGATTGCGCTCTGTTGCCCCCGCGTGACGAGTATCGGCATTGGCTTGAAGTCTCAAGTATTGAGACGCATAATATACAGCAAGCGGTCGAGAGAACATGTGGCCAATGGCCGATCCCGGAGCGCACCGACTAACACAAGCAAAACAAGGCGTCGCAGATCAATGCGCTGCCCGCCGCGAGTAGAAATCTAAATGAACCTTCAAACTCAAATCTTGAATTCGGAGCGCGCACTCGGCAGCGCGTGACTGGACTCAAACGCTCTGCTAGAAATGAAGAGATGAGCCCCAAATCTGTTTTGAATCTTTCACTCTGGGTAAATAATTCAGGAGTGTCAAATTGGTCCTTCCTTTCTAAGATCCTGCCGAGAGAGTGGCCTGAAGGCGAAAGGCATTTGGAAAGGATCGAGAGATGATTCGAGGCACCATCGACCAGCGCGATCTCAATACCTGGCTAAACTGGCGGCCCCACAATTTCCCCGAAAAGAAAAGGCGATGGTGGCACTATTGGCTCGGCCCGGGCTTTTTTATTCTCCCGGTCGTTGTTTCCGAAGTAGTCGGTTTCGACTTCCACATGCAAACCTACCTAATCACCGTTGCGTTCTGGTCGTTCTGCCTGGCTCTTTTTCTGCTCTTTAAATTCGTGTCGAGGCGCAGACGGAACAATTTGGTGCAGCCTTTCGACTTTTCGGTCGACCGTTCGGGCGACACGGTTTTCATTCAGGGTCCCGATTCCCGAGTTGAGTATCCCGCTCGCTCGCTTGCGGCGCTCCGCTTGCGTGAGAACGTCCTGATTTTCCAGAATGGTGCGGCAATTTGCATTTCGCCAAGAAGCCAAAACCTTGAGGACGGCAAAACTGTCGAGGACATCGCGAATTTGATACAGGGTGCCTGACACGCTCAAATGGTTGGCGCACCGTTTCAGAAATGCGTGCAGAACAATACGGCGATAGCAATCCGATCCTGTTGTGAGTTGATTGACTTACTTAATCCGAACCATTACCTTGCCTACGTGAGGTCGCTCCCGGATCGGGCAGCCATGCCTTGAACGTTCGCTGAAGATAATGAACCGATTCCTCTTCCCCGTTATTGTATCCTTGCTCGCGATGGTTTTCGCGGCTGCAGTTGAAAAGAATCCCCAGCTAATTACAGAGCTTACTCGACCGAATTCCGGGACATTTTCATTCGAGCAGGCGGAAGCACGGAAATCTGAGATTCTATCCAATAAGGCAACGAAGGAACTCTCAGATTGGAAGAATCCTTATATGGGGTTTTCCATTCATATTCACAAGGATGAAGGTGTGACCGTCTACAGTCACTTGCTTGGAGCTTTCAAGCCTTATAATGAGCCACTCACAAAGCGAACTGTCGATCAGATCAAGAAGATGGCGGACGAGCTTCCCCTTTTAGGCAATCCCGCTGGGATATTGATCACATCTGACAGGCCGTTAAAGGAGTCGAAGATTGTTCATCAGATCCTTGATGCACTTTTTATTCCCTCTGTTCAGCTATTCTACGCAACCAACAGAGAAAAAGGCGGCGCACACCAACCCGCTGCCGCCTCGGAGTCGAAAGTCGAATGACGGCTACTACCATTTATCCTGAATCGGAGGCGCGTCCCCAGTAGCGGGTGGGTGGCCTTTAACATTCGGCTAAGAAACCAGTTTTGCGCATGGATTCTAATGACAAGAAAGCAGCAATACTCCACTTCCGCGATAGTCTTCGCCTGCTTTCCACCCCTGATGATACTTGCTCACGAAGTGGGGCACTACTCGGTTTCTAGGTTCCTCGGTTATCATCCGCAATTCAGATATGCAGAAATTTTCATTCCTATTTCCCAGGGAGTTTCAAATTCTGATTGGCTTTGGATTACCCTAGCCGGACCGCTCGTGGAGGGCACCATGACCGTTATTGGTCTTTCGTGGCTTTTCCGCAACTACCGCATGGGTCCGCGAGAATACGGAAGTCCGCTATGGATTTTCACAGCTCTCAGTCTGGCCGGCCTCAGATGGGTCAAAGTCATCTTCGATGGGAGGGGCTCGGATGAAGCTTGGCTGTCAGCTACGGCGGGTTGGCACTACCTGACACTGCCTATCCTTCTGCTTCCCATAGCGATTCTGTCGGGGGGCGCGGTTTTCTGTTTTCATCGAAAACAACAGACCCTGCTGCCGCTCGCAGCAGGTTTTTGCGCCGGTCTAGTATCCGTTGCCCTCTGGTTCACGGTGGTTGGGCCTGCGTTGTTGCCCTATCCCGATGCGAACCAGCAAGGGGAGTCCATCCCGAGACAAGACGTGGGCGGTCGTACAGCAACCGGTCAATTTGATTCCGGCCCTCGTCCAATTGAGGCGACAGGGCAACCGCTGACCAAGCCACTCACCGTTGATTTGATTGGGAAAAGGGTGCAAGTGCAATGGACCGGAAGAACAAGCCCCAACGGAAAGACTATTGGTAAAAGCTGGTGGTTAGCCGTAGTGACGGACGTATTTCCTGAGGACGGAACCTTAGGCGTTCACTACGTAGGCTGGAGCGAGGAATGGGATGAGATCGTTCCGGCAAGCAGGGTGATTACTGATCCAGGAGAGGGATAACAATCCAAGATTGGCAGAATTGACCATGGCAGAACAAGCCGGAGCACAGTGACCCACTCGCCGCACTCTGTTGTCTTGCGCTTCGGCTTCGATTACGCTTATCCTTATTCGGAAGGTCGATCGCTCCGTTCGTGGGCACGTGTCCTTTAACGTTCGCTCATGAAACTGATCCACTTTGCCAGTATCCTTGTTCTTTCCTCATCAGTCGCTGTGAGCTTATCCGAGGAAAAGCTTTCAGATGATCGGAACGGTAATGAGATTCCCGATGTCGTAGGCACTTGGAAGTCAGAGCGCAATGTTTTGTCGATCCATCCTGATGGGCGGTTCGAATCGAATGGTGGGCCGAAAATCGAATATGGAATTTGGGAGGAATCGAGAGATGGCGGGTTTTACCTGCGATATGGCTCGAGAAACAAAGGCGATGCCGGTTTGAGCCGCGCCGGCCATTTCGTATTTGAGGAGGGCGATATCGTGTTCTATCACGCCGATGAGGTCGAGCGACTCGAGAGAGTCGGAGAAAAAGGGGAAACTGAACAGAAGGGAATCCAGGAATCCAAGACGCCGGTCGAGTCGGTGGGCACTATAAAGTTGATGGATGACTTTTCAAAACGCATCGCCTCATGCCTGAAGGACTTTGAGAAGTTGAAACCGGGTATGAGTCGAAGTGAAATTAGCCGGTCGTTTCCGCTGGACGGAGGGATACATGGAATCTCACCTCTACGTTTCACGCATCCAGACTGCCCCTATCTCAAAGTTGATGTTGAGTTTGAATTGAAAAGAAATTCTGATGATCAGAATCGCCCGATCCGCGGGGACGATGACCGCGCAACGAATATTTCGAAGCCTTATATCGAGGCACCGTATCTCGATTAAGCGGAGTGATCAAAACATCGATGCCAGGGGCTGATATGTCCCGAGTCGAAAGCCCCATAACCATTCAATAAACAACCCGGAAGTCGGAGCGCTCCCTCGGTCAGGCCTTGGATGACTCGGACCTTGTTCCTTAAAAATGAAATACTTCACAGATAGGACGGCTCTCCGCATCGTGGGGATTCTATTTTTGATCACCGCCGTGGGGGCGATAATCGAATTTGCAATCTCCTTTTCTCAGAACCGGATCTTCCTACCGTGGGGCGTGCTGGGAGTGCCAGTGTTCTTTGGTCTATTGATGCATCGACGAAAATGGAGGATCGTTGCCTTATGCCTCCTGATGATTCCGCTCATTGTTTTCCCCTTCGTGGGAGGCACGGCGCTTTTCACCGGCGCGCCGAAGTATATTACAATTTTTGGTCTGAAGATTGCCCAGGTCGAAGCCTGGTTCTTTTTCTTTTGGATCGCCCTGTTCTGGTTGATCAAATTCTGGGAATTCCGGGTTCTGTGCAGACCCACAATTCGCGAATCCTTTCGCGACGTATCAAATACAACTGCCCCGTAATCGATTCATGACTGGGTTGCCGCAAACAAATCCAAGGAGAATAAGATGAGGCCCGCCAATCCTCTACCGCTCTGGAATCGAAGTCTGTGGGCAATGACTATGCTGAACCAGAATCGGAGGGGTTCTCCCAGTCAGGGCAGGGCACTCTAAAACGTTCGCTTCAAAGGTTGAATCAAGTTAAACAAAAATCATGTGGTCGCGAATTGTTCTGATCCTGGCAGTAGGCTTCGTTCTTTGGGCGATTTCCGCCTTTTTTACTCCTCAAGAAATTGAGGCAGATCCCAGCGCCATTGTGCTCTCGAAACCCAAACTACCTGAGCCGCCGATACACAAGGTTCCGACAGTTCCAAATCGAAACCTCAATGAAGGTACCGAAGCGATTTCAAAGAGAAATCTATTGGACGATTTATTGAGCCACCTTCCTGATGACACAACTGATTCATCAATTTTCTATGCTGGAAGTGAATTGATGGAGGTAGAAGGACTTTATATAGATGAGGATGCTAAGACTGGCAGTGTATTCGTGATCGGATTTACCAAGTTAAGTTGGGTGGATGGCAGGTCGATTCGAGCGGGAGGGGATGACGCAACGATGGTATTCGATCCTGAGACGGGAAACATTGAGATCGAAGCGGATTCGACTGTTTACGATTCAAATGGAAGGGATGAAACACCTTGAACAGCAGAAAGACGAACCAGGCTTGGAACATCAGCATCGGCCCGCTTCGTGTCGAAATGAGTTTTCACAATTCCGGACCGGATCTATGATAGGATTACGCGCTCCCAAGGAGAAGAGGGGGCGGTCTGACGTTCAGATAGGAAATGAAACAAGACCCTGAACATCGAAAATCATTCCCGGCCCTTATACTTTGGATCGTAGTGGCAGTATTGGCTGGCATTCTCATCTTTATGAAAGTTGAACTGACGAAGTTGAGTCGCGAACTCGGATCGTTGCGGGGCGAGATCACGGCAATCCACGAAGCCCAGGACGATTCAAGCCATCGTTCGTTCAAGAGTGACGCAAGCAATGCAATGGGAGCGATCTGTATAATTGCGGATTTTGCTGGAGGCGAGAGTAACTCTGGAGGGCAACAACTAACAATGAGATTGGCAGAAGAAGAATTGCTCCATTTCGTGAAAGTTTATGTTAACCCGTCAGGTGAACCAATGGCAAAATACCTCCTGACTTCCGATCAGGAATGGCACATATCGGTCAACAAGGAGAGCAAATACCATTCAGCAATGGAGGCAGTGTCTATCGCCGTTGAGCGCGCAAAAATATCAATACATCCAGGAATTGATCCAGATGGCATGACTCGCCACCTTCTGGAGCATATACATCGTTGGCTAAGCAAAAATTCTGAATAAGCCGCCGCAGACCAACTTCCCGCCCGCTGAGAATTGCAATCTGAATAAACCCTACACCTTTATCTTGAAGTCAGAGTGCCATGTCGCCAGGCAGTGACTGTGCTCAAACGCTCAGCTAAGAAATGATCATACGTATTCTCTGTCTTCTGGCTCTTGTTGTTTCGCCAACAGCGCATGCCGACGATGCTGTGCCATTCTCGGGGAGCTGGCGTGTCGTGGAACAGACCAGTCCTCATACAGTGAAAAAAGAGGGAGTCGAATTTGGGTTAGTAAGCATTGAATTTCGCAAGGACAAGCAATGCGTATTCGTCTTCGAGTCATCAGAGGGTGAAGCCGCTACCTTCGAAAGCAGTCGAAGGTTTGTCGCTGGATTCGACGAACTCGCTTTGATCGGCGGAGATGACTTTCGCAACGCCGCTGTTGAAATTTACGAATGGCACAAGGAAGGCGATGAGATTGTGCTCGTGCAAGAGTTGATGGTCGGAGGCCCGAATTCACCTTTGCCCAACACGAAAGGCATGAGCGAATTGGAGGCTGATTTGGCAACTAAGCTCTCGAGATTCGCCAAGAAAGTTACGGTTCTCATCAGGCTCGAACGTCAAGGCTGACTTATTGGTCAGGAAGCCGACGGTATCCGCGCCGGGCAGATAGATCACCAAACCGTTCGGTGAAAGAGTTAGAACACTGAGCTTGTCCTCATTCTCAGCAGTTTAATGCTCTTATGCTCCACCATTCCTCCCGGTCGAGTCTGCGAAGGCTCATTCAGCAGAGCTCCAGCGATCGCTTACCGATTGAATCCAATTTCGGGCAATTAATTCGTGTCCCTGCGGTAGCGGATGAACGCCGTCCCAGATCCAGTGTTCCGGCGAAACCGTCTCCGACGCAGAATCAAAGATTTCCTGGGTCTTGATGTGAACTGCATTGAATTCCTTAGCCAGCTTTTCGACGATCGGTAAGAGCCGGTCGACCTGGTCTCTGCGCTTTCTGAACTCAGCTTCGGTTTTCAGTTTTCCGGAGGAGACCACAAAAGGGTCCAACAAGACGAGCCGCAAAGCAGAATTTGCCTTCCTGCTTTCGGTCAAGATGTGGCGATAATCCTTCTCCCATTTTCCGACATCGACTCCGCTTTCCAGAGTGCGTCCGACATCATTTACTCCGATGAGAATACTGAGCAGATCCGGATTCATGTCCACTGCGTCTTTTTGCCATCGCTTTCGCAAATCGCCGACCGTATGGCCACTCATACCACGATTGTAGAAATCGAGCTTCGCCTCCGGAATATCGACACCGAGACGTGCAGCGATAAGAAAAACATAACTGTGTCCCAGGTAGTGATTTCGATCCTTCTCATTGCGTCCCCATTTCATGTCCGTGATGGAGTCGCCCTGAAAAAGAAGCCGGCTGCCTATTTTGAACCGGGGAGTCTGATAGCGGGCGCCCTGATTCCCGGCATTACTTTGTGCGTTCGCGGCTGTGTTTGCCGCAAGGGTGACACCGCTTGCAGCGACAGCGCCCTTCTTGAGGAATGATCTTCGGTTCGTCATGCTTAGGTAAGTTCTTTTCAGGTTCCAAGATGAGCAGAGAATGCGGAGAGGGAAAGGGGTTTTCTCCATCGTTTATTTCACCCGCCGAGTGAAGTTGCTGCCCGTCCGTCGGAGCGCCGAGTATTCCAGAGAACTGTGGAATGACCTCTTTCGGCAGATGAATGATCTAACTCCGGAGCGAATCATTAGGGTTTAATCAAAGACCTGTCCCTGTTGGATCGTGATTATTGGTGTAAACTTTATCATTCATGTATCGCGCATTTCATCTCCTGATTCCTTTTTTTGTGTGCTTCACTGGTCAGGCTTTATTCGCCGCTGACTTCTATGTGAGCACGAGCGGTGATGACGCAAATGCAGGATCCGAGGCAATGCCATGGAAGACGATTCAAAAGGCAGCCAATTCTCTTACGCCGGGGGATCGTGTTTTGATTCGTGATGGTTCCTACAAGGAGAGGGTGACGATCAATGTCTCGGGATCGTCAGGTGGCGGTCGGGTTGAGTTTTTGAATTACCCTGATGAATTGCCTGTCATCGATGGAACCGGATTTACCCCAACTGCGAATGGCGACGATGCACTGATTACGATCCGGGATCAAAACTACCTTACGATTTCCGGTCTCGAGATTCGGAATTATCGGACGGCAGTGAAAAATCGGGTGCCGATTGGAATCTTTATCACCGGGAATTCGGATTTTGTTTCCATTCTTGATAATAAGATTCATCACATCGAAACCAATTTCCGCGGTGAGGATGGGGGAGATGCCCATGGGATTGCCGTTTTTGGAGATGAAGTTGATCCACTGGATAGTGTTGTGATTGAGGGTAACGAACTGTCCGATTTGAAGCTTGGATCCAGTGAAGCCCTCGTCCTTAACGGCAACGTTACCAATTTCCTTGTAGCCCACAACGTGGTCCACGACTGCAACAACATCGCGATCGATTTTATCGGATTTGAAAATGTTGGCCCGAATGCCGGAGTTGATCAAGCCCGCGACGGAGTCTGTCGGGGAAACCGGGTTTACAATATTGATTCACGATTCAATCCGGCCTATGGCGGGCATGTTTCCCGCGGTGGAGGCGATCAAAGCGCTGGTGGAATCTATGTGGATGGGGGGACTCGTATCCTGGTTGAGCAGAACGTAGTTCATCATTGCAATATTGGGATTGAACTCGCCAGCGAACATTCCGGTAGATCGACCAGTGAAATTACAGTGCGAAATAATCTGGTCTATCAAAACCACATTGGAGGGATTTTCATGGGCGGGTACGACACGCGTCGGGGTAGCACTCGCCTGTGTGAGGTCCTCAACAATACGCTCTATTTAAATGACTCAAACAAGGATGGAAACGGGGAGATCTATCTTCAGTTTGATGTCAGGAATTGTGTGATTAAGAACAACATTCTCGTGGCGAACAGCCAGCAGTTGTTGATTGGAAACCCCTACACTCAAAACTCCGGGAATGTGGTCGACTATAATTTGTTCCGGGTAGCCAACGGTGGTTCCGGGGAGTGGCAATGGCGGAAGAATTTCTATGGATCCTTCGCGGCCTACAAGAGCGGATCCAGCAATGACGCGAACAGTGTTTCGGTGGACCCGCAATTTACCGATCCATCCCAATTGAATTGGCATCCGATGTCAGGATCCCCGGCCAGAAATGCCGGCGACCCCGGCCACCCCACAGGCGCCGGTGAGAAGGATTTCGATGAGCGGGAACGAGTCGAGGAGGGAAGGGTAGATATGGGTTGCTTCGAGTTTCAGACGACAGCCGCGGACGTCCAAATTCAGTTTCGTGGAAATGGGATGGTGATTGTTGACGGAGATGACACTCCTGATTTGGCGGATAACACTGATTTCGGAGGGGTTGACTGGACGCGGGGAAAGTTGGTAGCGAAATTTGAGATTGAAAACACCGGTGCTGATTCCTATCGGATATTGGGAAATGGTTCTGACGCGCCTTTTGTGTCCCAAAGCCAACTGGCACGGGTAGGCTCGGGAGAGACGCGCTGTGTCTGGATTGAGTTTGACCCCGGAGCTGTGGAAACGATTCAGGGGGAAGCCTTTTTTGCCGGATTGCCTTCGACCGGTTTTGCCCTTGCGGGGGAAGGGATTCTACCGCCATTCCAACCGGACCATCAGATTGGAAGAAGTCCGGGCGGGCTCCATGGCGATTTGATCTACAATTTATCCGGCGGAGGACAGACTGTCAGCGATACCGTAAAAGGTGGATCGCGAACTTTTCATTTAGTGATGCAGAATGACGGTTCTAATCCTGATGTTTCCACCATTCGGGGAACCAGGAAGAACCGATATTTTAAAGTGAGGTATTTTCGCATCGACTTGTCCGGGCGTCGTCAGGTCACAGGGACGGTGACTCGCGGCACGGAAATGCTCTCGCTCGCAGCAGCTGAGGGAAAGCGATATCAGCTAAAGGTGGGAGCCAGTCGTCAAGCCCGTGAGCGCCGGAAACGACGGACATTTTCTATCACCGGAATTTCGCAGAATGACTCCACACGAGTTGATCGAGTGCGAGCTAAGGCACGGGCCCGGTAGTGGGCGAACACGCTTACAGAGGCCATGGAAAGTCATCCCTGCTTCTCTCGAATTACTTCTTCGCCACCGTAGAACCGGAAAGTCCGCGAAGCTACGATTGCGGCCAGAAGAATCAAAAGTGCGCCGAAGAAGAATGCAGCCCCCGGAATCATGAATGGCGCATTCTTGCTGATAAAGTATCCAAACAATCCCGTCATGATTGGTGGCCCGAAGATTCCCGTGATGCTTTGGAGACTGGTGAAAGCACCCTGAATTGCTCCCTGTTGATCATCTGCTGTCGTTTTGGAAACGACGCCCTGCAATGCGGGTGTGGCTACTCCTGAGAGTGATCCAAAGACAATCATCGCGTAAATCATCCAGGGTTCCGTTGCGAAAGCGTATCCGATCATTGCGAGCAACATGATGCCGAGCCCCCAGATGGCGGCATTTCTCTCCCCAATTCTCGGGATGACAATACGAGTCAATCCGCCTTGAACGATTGCCGACATCAGCCCAACTAAGCCAAGTGAGTTTCCGGTTTGTTCGGGCGTCCAGCCATATCGGTAGCTGGTGTAAAGCACCCAGGTAGCCGGATATACCTGATGAGCAAAGCTGCTGAGAAAGTAGGTAAGAGAAAGGCCCTTGATCAAAGGGTGTTTCTTCAATTCACCGAGAGCACCAAAGGGATTTGCCCGGGCAAAAGAAAAGGGACGACGGTTCTTCAGTTTCAGGGATTCTGGAAGAACAAAGAATCCATAGAACCAATTCAAGAGAGTCAGGCAACCCGCAACCCAGAATGGGAGACGTGGATCAATGACTCCCAGTTTTCCTCCAAGAAAGGGGCCAATAATGAATCCCAGTCCAAAGGCAGCGCCGAGAATTCCGAAGTTGGCTGACCTTTTTTCCGGCGGACTGATGTCTGCAATGTAGGCGGAAGCCGCCGAGAAGTTTGCGCCGCTGATTCCGGAAATGATGCGACCGATGAAAAGCCAGGCAAGAGTCGGAGCCCATGCCAGAAGAAAGTAGTCGAGCGCTCCACCGAACAGGGAGATGAGGATTACGGGTCTACGCCCGAACTGATCGGACAAGCTTCCGAGGATCGGGGCAAAGACGAACTGCATCAGGGAATACAGCCCGATCAGAATACCATAGGTGTAGGACGCAGAGCCCAAACCGAGCCCCTGGAGTTCTTTGACCAACTCAGGGAGAATCGGGATAATGATACCGACTCCCAGCACGTCGAGGACGACGGTGACAAAGATAAATCCAAGAGCAGGACTGCGACCAAGAGCCATAAAAAAGTGGCTTAGCCGGGAAGTTTGTTATGCTTTTCTGCAGCGTCTTGCTGAGCGATAAGGCGTTTCTGATAGCGGCTCTGAACAATGTCGGTCAGAACCAGAACGATGAGAACGAAGTAGAAGGTGGTCTTCGTCATCGGATGGATTTCATTTCCAAAGAACTTGAGGTGAGCAAGATGTCCGCCTTCTGTGAGAAGCATGATTCCAACGATGAGGAGGACAAACAAACCCAGGACTTCGTACATCCGGTTCTTCTGAAGAAATGTTGCCACTGTATCTGAAAGCCAAATCATGAGGATACCGCCAATGACGATTGCGGTTGCCATCACTGCAAAGACCTTGGTCAATGCCATCGCGCTGAGGATGGAATCGAATGAGAACACAAGGTTCATCAGAACGATCCAGAAAATCACGGACCCGACTGATTTTTTCTTTTCTGACTCTCCTCCGTGAGCGTTGTGAATCATCATCATGTGAAAGATTTCCTTCACCGCGGTGTAGATAATAAAAACGCCACCAAGAAGCACGATAATGCTGTGGAGGTTGAATGAACCCGCAACTGCTTTGGTGTCGAAACCGAAGAGTGGTGCCTGCACTTTCTCGATCAATCCGATAAGGGCAAAGAGAAGACCAATCCGGAGAATGATCGCCAGAGCAATTCCGATTCGGCGCACTTTGGCCTGACTTTCCTCGGGAGCCCGTTGCGACTCCAGCGAGATGTAGAGGAGGTTGTCAAATCCAAGCACTGCCTGAAGCAGCACGAGCATGATGAGGGTGAAGAAGTTTTCGATGGTGAACAATTCGGCCATGAGAAGGAATAGTTGTAGGAGATAAAAATGCTTAAGCAGAGAGATGGCTGCCTCAAAGAAGCAAGCCTTAAAATGGCGAATAGCTCAATCGAAAATCACAATGATTCGGTGCTGAGAGGATGGAGCCGATTAACAAGCGGAAGGTAGGCGCGCTTCCCTGTGATACCCGCCTGCCAGACCGCGTGGACCATTTCGAGCGAGCTGGTGGCCCGTTTTGCTGAGCAGTGGAGTTCGGTACTTGTATGAATGTTGGACAGCAAATCTCTTACGACCCGTCGAATTCCCGCAGCTTCACCCAGCAAACCTTCTTCGCTATGCTGGCCATGAGTTTCGTCTGCCGGCCAGAGAATCCATTCATCTTCGCGGGCCGGCATTTGTGGCTCAGGATTTTTCCACAATGAAAGTGCAGGGGGATTTCCCGGATGAATCTTCAGAATCGATTTGGCTCCGATCAGTTCGATACCGTATTGGCCGGCTACTTTACTCCATCGGCCGGAGCTGACAAAGCTGGCCGATACTCCACTCTCGGTTTCAAAATGCGCCTGAATCCGGTCTCCTAGCAGAGGGCCTAAATCGCGATTGTCTTCTTTCTCGTAAATATCGTCTCGCAGAGCACGCTCACCGTTCTTTGTTACGTTGGCTGCACACCAGGTGACTTCTCCCGCAAAGAGATGGATCAAATCGAATAACTGCGGGGCGTTGAGCAATAGATCTTCACCACCGGCGGTTTCTCCCATTTTCCCGTAAGCCCGAATCTCAAGAAGATCTCCGATCACATCAGGAAGTCTCGAAGCCAGAGAAATCAGATGAGGGTCGCAACTGATTGGATTGACCACGGCAAGCTGAACACCCTTTGCAGTGGCGAGTGCCAGTAATTCATGAGCCTCACGCAGGGTCCGGGTAAACCGGGCGCCACAAATGACATGCAGCCCACGCTCCAGTGCCGCTTTCACCATTTCGAACCTCAGTCCTGAATCGGTGGAGGAAACCGCGACAATATCGAGGTCTTCTTTATCGAGAAGTTCCCGGTAATCATCGTAGGCGTTGTTCGCACCCATCATCGTTCTGGCACGCATCAGGCGCGAGGGATCATCATCGGAAATGGCCACCGTCTCGACCCCGCTCAGATTGTGGAAAACCATTTCGTGAGTATTCCCGGACGAATCTTCTCCCACATGGGAAAGCACAGCGGCTTTCAAAATCATCGGCAACAAAGGAAGATCTTCAGCTGCCTCTTCTGTGATTTGATCTCCCGGGTCTTCGCCCAGCTCTGCCTTCTCCAGAGTTTGTTCAGAATGCTCAACTTCCACAGGGAGCTCTTTCCCGCTCACCTCGAGGTCCGGAGATGCCCCTGACTCCATTACTGGATTTTCGTCGGCAGGGACTTCCGCTCTTTCTGCCGTTGCAGACTCAGCTTCCTCTTCCTCAATATCCTTCGGGGCCTTATTCAGAATTCCGTAAGATTCCGGAGTAGGCTCCTTCTTCGTAGTTTTCGACGTCATTCCGGAAGCTGCCATTCCGGCGCTTCCAAAGAGAAAAGCTCGTTTCTGCTGGTCGTTTTCAGACATAAAGAACGGATTATAGGCCTTGCACCGTTTCGCTTCAATGATCAATCTTCACTTTGGACGACTCCCTGGAGTGATTAAGGAAAGTGGTGAGATCTGGTGTGAATAGCGTCATCGGGAATGATTTCCCGCTTTTCAAGCGGAGCAGCGGGACTTATGAATAGTCAGGTCTTCCATCCATGAAATTATTTCGCAACAATTCTCCCGGCATTTTTGCCGTCGCCTTGCTTCTCCTTTCGGGCGGCGATCAGTCAACCGCTGAAGAGAATGCCCGCTATACAGCGAAAGAGCCGACCCGTGACGGAACGGGGAAAGTTTACATGGGGCGGGAGATTTCCCAGACGGTAAGTGCCCACGCCATCACCTGGCTGGAGCGCAAGGATCGGGAGGGTGAGGAAAAACCGTCCCTGGTCATGAAGAATCTGGAATTGAAACCGGATGCTGTGGTGGCCGATATCGGAGCAGGTTCCGGTTACTTTTCATTTCTGCTGGCCGAACTCGTTCCGAAAGGAAAGGTGATCGCAGTGGATATCCAACAGGAGATGCTCGATTTCGTAGAAGGAAAGAAGAAGTTGAGGAAGATCAGCAACGTGGAAACCCTGCTTGGGACGATCGAAGATACAAAGCTTCCGGAAAAACAAGTGGACCTTGTCATCCTTGTTGACGCGTACCACGAGTTTTCGCATCCCTATGAAATGATGAGTTCTATTTTTAAAGGGCTCAAACCCGGCGGTCGGGTTGTCTTTTTGGAATATCGTGGAGAGGATCCCAGTGTGCCGATCAAGCCACTTCACAAAATGACCGTGAAACAGGTGAAGCAAGAGATGGAGGCTGTCGGCCTTCAGTTTGTTGAGCTTCGCGACTTCCTGCCAATCCAACATTTTCTCGTTTTTGAACGTCCAGAATAAAATTATCCTTCCTATGAAACTCCGCTCTATTTTTGCTGCAAGCGTTGCCGCGTTTGCTTTATCCACTGGCGAACTCTGCGCCGATGAAAACTGGTCTCAGTTCCGGGGACCGAACGGCTGGGGGCATGCCGAAACCAAAGATGTTCCTGAGAAATGGTCCGCAAGTTCTGTGGCGTGGTCTACGGATTTGAAAGGTCGCGGACAATCATCTCCAGTAATCCATGGCGGAAAAATGTTTCTTACCGGTGCGTCCGAAGACGGGTCGGATCGCTATGTCTTTTGTCTCGATACAAAAACCGGCAAGGAACTCTGGTCGAAGACAATTCCAAGCAGCAAGCCTGATTCGGCTCACAAGATGAATTCAAGAGCGACTCCGAGTTGCGCAACGGACGGCGAAATCGTAGTGGCGTTTTTCGGTCCCGGAGGAATGCATGCCTTTGATTACGATGGAAATCCGAAGTGGTCTCTCGATCTCGGCGATTTCCCCGGAAGCTGGGGAACTGCTGCCTCTCCGATTATTGTTGGTGAAGTGGTCGTGCAAAACTGCGATGCGACTGGACCTTCAAGACTCGTTGCCATCGGATTGAAGGATGGAAAAATCAAATGGGAGACTGCGCGGGAAGACAAGCCCAAGGGCGGTTGGAGTACTCCGATCGTCATAGAATATGACGGGAAAAAGGAGATCGTTCTCAATGGGGAATTTGGAGTTCGAGCCTATGATCCTGCGACCGGGAAAGAAAATTGGTTTTGCAAAGGATTCACGGGGCGGGGAGCGCCTATGCCCGCATTTTCCAATGGGCTGCTCTACGTCGTAAACGGCAAACCGGGCGACACTTACTGCGTCAAGCCGGGTGGAAGCGGTGATGTCACTGATACTCACATGGTCTGGCATGCTGCGAGAAAAGGTGGACGGGATCTACCGTCTCCAGTGGTGGTCGGCGATTTTGTTTTTGTTTCGAGCATGTCAGGTGTCGCATCCTGCTATGAAGCCAAGACAGGGAAACTGCTCTGGGCGGATCGTATTGCCGAGGGAGTGGAGTTTGCCGCAGCGCCATTGGTTGCTAATGGACTGGTTTACATTCAAGCAGTGCAGGGCGGCAAAACCGTGGTGATTCGCCCGGGAGCGACCATGGATGTAGTGGCTGAGAATGAGTTGGGCGCAGAGTCGGATGAGATTTTCAGAGCAACCCTCACGCCTGTTCAGGGGCACGTTTTTGCGCGTTCCCAGTCGAAAGTGTATTGCCTGAAATAGAATGTGAAAGGCAGGCGATGCGCTTACCTTGCAATTCGGTATTTGGGAATGGCAGGCGATGCGCCCGCCCCACAATTTTGCGTTTCTCCAGCTTAGAGTCCGGTCTTTAAAAGATACCAGACGATCCCGCAGGCTACGAGAAAGAGCGTGAGAAAGCGCATTCCGCTGCGATTCCGGTGAGATAAGTATCGTCGCTTCTCCGCAGCGCCCATTTTACGGCGACCGGTATTCTTTCGAGATTTGTCCGGGGGAGGGAGAATGTTCATGCTGCGCATGCGCAACTTTTCCTCATCTTCCACGGATTTTTTCGCGAGAAAGTTTTCGAGTGTACTGATCTGAGCATGCAACTTGTGATGCTGCTGCTTAGCCGACTTACTCTGCTTACGCGGAGTAAGAGCTTTCTTTTTCCAGGCTGAGCCTCCCCGTTTTTTAGCAGGGGTGCGTCGTTTCCTGTTCTTGTTGCCTGAAGAGAATAATCCCATCTTTTAAAAGAGTAAAAGGGAGGACACTGTTAGACTAGAATCATCACCACAAGAACGATCGTGGCGAATCCAAGAAGAGGAATGGAGAAAGCGAAGCCGCTCTTCAGCCAGTACATGAAATCTTTTTCACCACCAGCCGATGCGGCCCGGTTGGAACTGCCACTGAGGGCACCTAGGATACCTTTTTTCCCGGTGAATGAGGAAATCAGAGGCTGATTATTCGAAATCTCGATTTCGGCAGCATCGATGTAGCTGAGTGCGCGGGCTAGCTCTGCTTTGCGATCAGCCCGGCTCCAACTTTCAGGATGGAGAGAATGGATATTAGACAGGTGCTGCTCGAAGCGGTCGTGAGACTCGGCGCATTCGTCCGCAAGCTGTTGAGCAGCGGTCTGTTCGCGATCAAGAATGCTGATGTATCGCTCAAGACGATCACAAACTTTTTCACGGCCATCAGTAAATTCTTCTTCTTTCTGGCTCAACTCTTCAAGTTCAGCAGCCTGACGCTTGATTTGCTCTTCCTGCTGACGCAGTTGGCGAAGTTGTTCCTGGGCCTGCTCATACTCGTCGTTAATATCGTCAGAGTAGGGCGTAACCGGAGCAAATTCAGTAGGGTCAAATTGAATGTTGAGGTCGGGGCCGCCCTCTTCATCAAAAAACATGGGTTGGATTTCAGCTGCAGCAGACATGATTGATTCTAAGAAAGGTGAATATTAGTTAACGTATACTAATATTATATATTACTTAGAATTTCCAGTCTTTTTAGCTTTTTTCGTGAAAAACTTAATGGGACCAAAGTCACCATTAAGGTCAGAAAAACGACACTGGCCATGCCCAGTTGAGCTTTTGAACCATAAAACCAGCCTGGACTGACTTCATTATTGAGGAAGACATCGTAGCGTGCGTAAGCGAGCAAGAGGACTGCTAATACGATGTAAATAAAGCTTCCCACGAGGCAAAGCGTCCCTCCAAAGCCACTAACAATCTTGGCTGCATTCGATTCCTCGAGATTCGGAAAAAGCACACCAAGCCCAACCGCGATGGCATTGAGCCCGATCGCAAGCATCCCAATTGCTGTTGCAAAAAACAGAGAGTCGCCAAGTTCCAGTTGTAAATTGTATCCTGAAATAAGCAGTATCACGATAACGACCATCCCTGAGCAAAGGGTGCTGGAGACAAATTTCTGGGTGACAATTCCCTGAAGTCTCAGCGGAGACATTGCCAGAATCCAGAGCCGGCGGCCTTCCAGACTGAACTGGGGAAATACAAAACGAGTGGTCAGAGTAGAAAGAGCCAGCGCGCAAACGGCGAGATTCAGGAAGGCTACCAGATAAAGATCTCGTGGCTGCCCGATGTCGCTGTTCATTTGTCGAAGTCCGCCCGAGTAGATACCGAGTAGTCCGAAGATGACGGTGAACTGGACCCATTGCGCGGGTTCGCGAATGAAAGTGAGAAAATCCTTTCGGGAGATCGCGGCCAAAGGTCTTCCTGTTAGCTTCCGAAGTAGAATGGGAGAGGGGTAATCCCGGCCGACCTGCTCTTTACTGGGTTTTTCTTTGGAGCTGTTGTTATATGCCGAATTAGCAGCGTGTTGGAGTGACTTATTCCACGATTTGTAAAACCAGAGTTTCCCGAAAAATGAGACCATCAAGATACCCATCAAGCCATTGCTGACCAGAAGGGAAGGGTAAAGAAAGCTGCTGAAGCTTCGATAGGGGCGACTCCAATCGATGATGGAGCTGGCCAACCAGGTGCTGGGCACCGATGGGTTGATCGTCATGTGGGTGTGATGCAGCACCCGTTGGAAGGTCAGGGCTGCGCTCAATCCGGTCTGTTTTGAAAGATCGTTGTCTTCGAGTGCTTCTTTGATGCCGGTTCCTATAATCAAAAGTGCAATTGCAGATGCTGCGATCAGGATTTGTCGCTTTGAAAGCCAACGAACCGCCGTCACCAGAAGGATCGCTCCGGCAGCGCTGGCGATGATCATAAAAGGAAACATTGCCACTGCCGTCTTGATGAAAAATGGGGGGAGCACATCGCGTGTTCGCGCAAAGGCGGCAATGAGTGGCGCGAGGATGAAGATCAAGCCCCAACTGGAGAACGCAGATGCTTCAAAGCATTTCCAGGAGAAGACGACGCGATGAGAGACCGGCAGGGTCAGGAGCCATTGGGTATCACGATTCCGGTAGAGCGAGATGTATCCGGTGACGGCGACTGAAAATGTCAGCATCATCATGAAACAAAAGAAGATCACGTAGATGAGTCGGTCGCTGAGGAGAGATCCGGCGGCCGGGAGCTTGCTGACATAGCCCAAGCCTTTTGAAAACAGAAAATACGCAGCGACGGTGTAGGCGATCAGAAAGCCTGAAATTGTCGCCGTCATCAGGCGTGAACTTTTTGCCGTCACGACCGCCTTGATCCGCAGCATCCGCACATGAACGCGGAAGAGGATCATCCATTGAGAAAGCGCGGACATGGAAGGTTTCGAGTTCAAAGGGCAGGGTCGAAGAGAAGTGTGGAAGATTTTTACTTTTGAAAAACCAATTCTCTCCTAACATTGGATTCATGGCAAGCATTGGCACTCCATTCTCGTCCACCGCAGTTCGCGTGATGCTCTGCGGATCCGGTGAACTCGGCAAAGAAGTCGCAATCGAGCTGCAACGCTACGGCGTTGAGGTGATCGCAGTCGACGCTTATGCAGACGCTCCGGCGATGCAGGTGGCTGACAGATCGCACGTCGTATCGATGCTCGATGGAGACGCTCTTCGGGCGGTGATTGAAAAGGAAAAACCTCATTATGTTGTTCCTGAGGTCGAAGCCATTGCCACCGATACGCTTGCTGCATTGGAGCAAGAGGAGGTTTGCACCGTCATTCCAACTGCCAGGGCCACTCAGCTGACGATGAATCGCGAAGGGATTCGTCGACTCGCAGCTGAGGAGCTGGGACTGAAGACTTCGCCGTATCAGTTTGCGGAAACGGAAGAGGAGTTTTTTGCCGCTGTCGAGAAAATCGGAATTCCATGCGTTGTGAAACCCATCATGAGTTCTTCCGGCAAAGGACAAAGCACCATCAAGAGCAAGGATGACGCACAAGCTGCCTGGGACTACGCTCAGGAAGGTGGCCGAGCGGGGAAGGGGAAAGTCATCGTTGAGGGCTTCGTCGATTTTGACTACGAAATTACTCAGCTCACCGTCCGTCATGTCGGTGGAACTGCATTTCTGGATCCGATAGGCCACATTCAGGTGGATGGGGATTATCGCGAAAGCTGGCAGCCTCAGCCGATGAGTGAGGGCGCACAGAAGCTGTCGCAGGAATATGCCAAAGCCGTGACCGACAATCTCGGTGGTCTCGGAATCTTCGGTGTCGAGCTTTTCATTAAAGGCGACGAAGTGATTTTCAGTGAAGTATCGCCAAGGCCACATGATACCGGGATGGTCACCATGATTTCACAGGATCTCTCGCAGTTTGCGCTTCATGCCCGCGCCATACTCGGACTGCCGATTACGAATATCGCGCAGCATGGGCCTTCGGCATCGGCAGTGATCCTGGTGGAAGGGACGTCCGATCAGGTCAGTTTTGGCAATGTCGAGAAAGCCCTGGCTCAGCCTGACACTCAATTAAGATTCTTCGGAAAGCCGAAGGTCGCTGGTAAACGCCGCATGGGAGTGGCGATTGCCAGGGGAGAAAGCATTGACGATGCCAGAGCCAAAGCCAGAGCTGCCAGCGAGGCCGTTTCGGTCGAGTTGTAGCTGGCGCGATTAGACAGGGTGCAGTGATCGATTTGCCCCATCAGCTAGACAACCGTGGATGGTCATCTCTCGGCGGAAGAAGGACTACATCACTGATCGTAGCGATAGAAGACCTGGAGCATCTGAATTGCCCAGGCTGTGCTGAGTAATTCGCTGTCCATTTGGGAGTCGGAATTCGTTCCCCAAGTGCCTTCCGGAGTTTGCTGGTCCAGCAATGCGGGGATCAGTTTGTCCCGGGTTTTTTCCCATCCTCTTCCTCCATTGACAAAGAAGATCTGAGTATTGAATTGCGGGGCGTAAAAGGTGGTTCCCGGACTTGGATTTGCATAGGCCCCGGTGAGGAAGGTGATGCCCTTCTTAAACTCAGGGGATGTTTTTTCCTTGCCGAGGAAAAGGCTGTAAAGAGATTCGCCCGTGAGAGTGGGTTTTCCGGTCGCATGCTCCAGACGGTATCTGAATGCGCCTTTGAGATCTTGCGCTTCTTTCAAGCAGCTCATTGCGCTGGCCATAACAGAATCATAATTCTCAATTTCCACACCGCTTTCCTTCGCCGCGACCAGCGCCTGAACCTGCCATCCGGTGAGGGAAGTGTCATCCGCCGCGCTTGTCTTATACCCGTAAGCCCATCCGCCATTTTTGGTCTGACCTTTCACAATGATCTCAGCTGCCTTTGTAAGCAAAGAATCGAGGCGGGGGATCTGGGCATCGCTTTCCTTGCTTAGAGAGTAAAGTTCTGCCAGGGCCAGTGTAGCGATTCCGTGTTCATAGGATATATGGTGGCCATTCTCCCCGTAGTGAATGAGCCCTTCATTTTTCAAAGCGCGATCCATGAGGTAGAGCCCGGCGTTGATAACGGTGGTGCCGTATTTCTCAGAGTAGGTCGATTCGCCATTTCCGAGATAGGAGAGGAGGCAGAGCCCGGTTGTTCCGACCGTGTATTTTCCGCCGAATGTTCCCGTGGCATCCTGTTGGCTGGCGATCCATTCCAAGCCTTGCTCAATCGCATCGGGCACACGCTCATCAGCGCCATGTTTTTTCAATGCGTCCTCTCGATGTTCCGGACTGCACCGGAGCCTGAGTCGCGGAGGGATGTGGGCAAAAATCCCCAACTCCACCAAGCGCTTTGCTTCCGCCTGGCTGTCCAGGCTCAGATTAATAACAGGGTATCGAAAGCGGTCACCGGTGGATTTTTCAAAAATGATCTCGTCGTTTTCTATAGTGATGAACTCCGCTTCGATTTTTTTGCCATCCTTGTTGGTCCATTCACGGAGACCGGATGCAGAGGAGTTTGAAAACCAAATGAAAGGGACGAGCAGCACAATCAGGATTCGGTTCATGAAATCATCTTAAGTGGACGGAGCCTAATGGGCAAGCAGGTCCGCCATTCCCTGAAAATTTCGGTGGACGTAGCGCGAAGACGTGGGAGGGTTCGCCGCTTTAGCCCCGGCCCCGATTCTATCGGCCCGGGGTCTTTCTTTTTCACTCTTGCCCATTTTCCTGTGAACTTTCAAAACACACTTCATCAGTGGTTTTCCAACCTCAAAGGCGACACTCTTGCCGGACTGGTCGTAGCTCTGGCATTGATCCCCGAAGCGATTGCCTTCTCCATCATCGCAGGTGTTGATCCGAAAGTTGGTCTCTATGCCTCATTCTGTATCTCGGTGGTGATCGCTTTTGCCGGTGGTCGTCCCGGAATGATCTCGGCAGCCACAGGTGCTATGGCGCTGGTGATGGTGCCTCTCGTGAAAGAGCATGGCGTTGAGTATCTTTTTGCAGCGACCGTTCTCACGGGAATTATCCAGATCGTTCTCGGTCTTTTTAAAGTGGGCGATGTGATGCGGTTTGTCTCGAAGTCGGTGATGACCGGATTCGTCAATGCTCTCGCAATTCTCATTTTCCTCGCCCAACTACCCGAGTTGAATCTCGGCACGGAAGGGGTCAGCTGGATCAGTTACGCAATGGTTATCGGTGGTCTCGGAATCATTTACCTCCTGCCGCGCCTCACCAAAACGATTCCCTCGCCACTGGTTTGCATTTTGGTCCTGACTGTCCTTGCGCTTCTCCTGAAACTCAATGTCAGGACGGTCGGTGATCTCGGGGAACTCCCATCAGCGCTTCCATCCTTTGCCTGGCTTCAGGTTCCATTTTCCTGGGAGACATTGGCAATCATTCTTCCGACTTCTTTGAGCCTGGCAGTTGTTGGTCTCTTGGAATCATTAATGACAGCACAAATTGTCGACGATCTCACCGATACGGGCAGTGAGAAAAACCGCGAAGCCTGTGGTCAGGGGATTGCAAATGTCGTGGCCGGTTTCTTCGGCGGAATGGCGGGTTGTGCGATGATTGGTCAGTCAGTGATCAACGTGAAATCCGGAGGTCGCTGTCGTTTCTCTACTTTCATTGCCGGGGTAATTCTTATCCTGCTCTGTGTGGTTTTTGGTCCCTGGGTAAAACAGATTCCGATGCCGGCACTTGTTGCGGTGATGATCATGGTCTCGATAGGTACCTTCAGCTGGTCGTCCTTTAAAAACATGGCTGTTCACCCGAAGACGACAAGCACAGTGATGCTGGCGACGGTCGTAGTTGTTGTCTGGACTCACAATCTCGCTATCGGAGTAGGGATCGGGGTCCTGCTCAGTGCACTCTTTTTTGCCAGGAAAGTGGCGCAGGTTATTCGTGTCAGCAGCACGATTGATGAGTCCGGCGACTGCCGGACATACACAGCATACGGCCAGGTGTTCTTTGCTTCAGCGGGAACCTTCAGTGCGGCTTTTGATTTCCGTGAAGTCCTTTCCAAAGTAATTATCGATGTCTCCCATGCTCACTTCTGGGACCTGACTTCAGTGGGCGCTCTTGACCGTGTAGTTCTGAAATTTCGCCGGGAAGGCGCTGAAGTGGAGATCCTCGGAATGAACGAGGCGACTGCGACAATCGTCGACCGGCTGGCAGTTCATGATAAACCCGACGCTCTTGAGCGGATGCTGGAAGACCACTGATCAGTAGATACTGATTCTGTCTTTACCTTCCTCTTTCAAAACGCTACACACTTTCTTTAGATTATGTCCACCATTCTCGCCTGCACCGACGGCTCGCAATATTCGGCCAGTATTTTTCAACATGCCGCCTGGGCTGCTTCACATATGGACGCGGGCGTTTTGGCGCTCCACGTCATTGATCGGGAGGAGACTCGGAAGCCGGCTGATCTTACCGGAAATCTCGGTTTCGATGCCAGTAGCGAACTGATGGAGGAGTTGGTGAAGCTGGATGAAGAACATTCCCGCGTTGCCCGTCTTCGCGGAAAAGCTGTCCTCGAAGATGCAGCCCGCCAGCTTACGGAATCCGGAGTAGAGAGTGTCAAAACCAAGCAGCGCCATGGTTCGGTAGTGGAGACTCTGGATGAGTTTGAAGAAAATGCCGAGTTGCTCGTGATCGGGAAACGCGGCGAGCATGCTGATTTTTCCAAAAGTCATGTCGGCAGCAATATGGAGCGTGTTGTGCGGAGCGCGAAGATTCCGGTGTTGGTTGCATCGCGGTCTTTTCGTCCAGTGGAATCATTTCTCCTTGCCTATGATGGCGGTCCAAGTATCGACAAGGCGATCGATTTTGTGGCAGGCCAGACCTTGCTGAAGGGCGCGAAAGCACATCTTGTTTCGGTCGGGAAACCTGACTCTTCGCTACAGTCGAAGCTTGCCAATGCAGCTACGAAATTGCGTGATGCGGGGTTTGAAGTAGAGGCGAACCTTTTGCCGGGTGATCCGGATGAAGTGATTGCCGCTGAAGTCGAAAGTCGTGGAATCGATCTGCTCGTCATGGGCGCCTACGGTCATTCCCGGATACGGTATCTCGTTGTCGGCAGCACCACTGCTTCCCTGATTCGGACCTGCAAGATTCCGGTCTTGTTGTTCCGCTAGGAACAGCTGAGGGGAATCCGGTAGGAGCGCATCAGAAGAGATCCGTGTATCTCAACGCCCATTCGTGGTTCTATTTTCCATCCAGCGACCCCTCGATTTCCGCTTTTTCCTTTTGCTTCCACCCTCTGGTGGTTGTTTGATAGCGACATGTCTCAAATTGTGAAGCAGGCTCACTCCTGGCTGGAAAATCTTGTTGCCTACGATCCGGGGAAACCGATCGAGGAAACGGCGCGTGAACTCGGGCTCAATCCCGAGGATATCATCAAGATGGCCTCGAATGAGAATCCGCTGGGTCCGTCGCCGAAGGCGGTGATAGCGATGCAGGAGGCAGCCAAAGGAGTTAATATTTATCCGGATGGCGGCGGCTACAAGCTGCGGACAGCGATTGCTGAAAAGTTTGATCTCGGTCGGGAGAATATTGTCCTTGGAAATGGTTCCAACGAAATCATCGAACTGATCGGTCACGGTTTTCTCAAGCCGGGCGACAATGTCATTGCCGCTGAGCACGCCTTCGTTGTCTACAAACTGATGGCGACACTTTTCGGCGCAGAGACGATCGAAGTTCCCGATCCGGGATTCGTTCACGATCTCGATGCGATGGCGGATGCGATTACCCCGCAGACGCGGAAAGTGTTTATCGCGAATCCTAACAATCCGACAGGGACTCTCGTCGGGGAAGAGGAAATCGCACGGTTCATGGATCGGGTTCCGGATCATGTCATGGTGATTTTTGACGAGGCTTATTACGAGTTTTTGCATGAGCCGCCAAACACGATGCAATATGTTCGCGATGGGCGGAACGTGGTCATCATGCGGACCTTTTCAAAAATCCAGGGGCTCGCCGGCTTGCGAATCGGGTACGGTGTGACGACTCCGGAGATCGCCGAAGTCCTTCACAAATGCAGACAGCCATTCAATGTCAATGCGATGGCTCAGGCCGGGGCGATTGCCGGATTGCAGGATGATGAGCACCAGCAACGCACCCGCGATATGAATGATGAAGGGCTGAAGGTTCTTCAGGCTGCCTTCGAAGAGATGGGCCTGGAGTATGTTCCGAGCTACGCCAATTTTGTTCTCGTGAATGTAGGAGACGGTGACGCAGTGTTTCAGGGAATGCTGAACAAAGGAGTCATCATTCGCGCGATGCGGGGGTACAAACTTCCGGACTGGGTGAGGATTTCAGTCGGGACGGCAGAGCAGAATGAGCGCTGCATTGCTACTTTGAAAACTGTCATGGAGGAGATCAAGTCATGACCCGTCACGAATGGAGAGACCGTTCAGAGGATGGGGAAATCATCTTTTACCGGGCGGACCATCACTCTGATGTGTGGCGTTTTTCGCGCCGACCAAAGTCGGAGGATCGCTGGGAGTATTTTGATGTGATGGAGCTGGGGGAAATGGAAACGTTTCGCGATATCCTCTACAACAAGCATCACCGAAAACGATTGCCCATCAAACATGTGGAACAAATCGACGTGATGATTACGAAGTTGAAGAGCGAAGCAGCTGAGGCCGAGGCTGAAGCAGCGGAAAAGTTGAGCGGCGAAGAGGAGTGAGTTCCAGACTCCTGGAATGACGGCTTCAGGCATCACTCCAAAGTCCAACAATCAGGCGGCTTTCTTTCCCTTTTTCTTTCCTTTCCCGCCTTTGGGCTGCTTCTTGTTTTTCCGATTCTTGCTGCGGCGCTCCTGCGCTTCTGCGGTGACTTTATCGATGTAGGCTTTGAGAATGGCGGGATCTTCCCGGCCCTCGAACGGGACGAGAGCATGGTCCCCGGTATCGCGCATCCACTTCTCGAGAAGAGCACGATGTTTTGTCAGGGCCTCCGCGTGTTCCTTTGAATCGATGAGATTGACGAGGCAATCCCGGTCATTTTTCATATCGTAGAATTCCTCAACGACGCGATGATCAAACAAGTCGAGTCGGGCGGCGATTTTCTCATCAGTCTTTGCCAACTGTTGTAGCCGCTTGTAGCTCACGGTTCCCTGGGTTGCCGTTCGAAATTGATTCACCCCGTCGGACCAGGGATTGAAAAGGTAAAGGTAGTCTGCAGTCTCGACCCCTCGAATGGGGTGACGGTTTCCTCCGGCGTTTTCGTTGTAGACCTTGAAGACGGAATCCCATCCTGCTTCTTTCTCGCCACGAAGGAGTCCGGCAAAGGATTTTCCATCAACTCCATCAGGATGTTCCACTCCGACGACGTCGCAGAGAGTGGGGACAAAATCGACGGCGGACACGAGGTGAGTGGAATCAAAAGCTCCTGATTCGGTAACTCCCGGCCATTTGACGATGAGCGGAGTGACGGTGCTGTGATGATAGAGCTGAGTCTTGGCAAAGGGCAGGGGCATCCCGTGATCCGACAGGAACAGGATAAACGTCTCCTCTTCTGCTCCGGACTCTGCCAGCGCTTTCATGATTGAGCCCACCGCATCATCTGCTCTGCGAACAGAGGTGTAATAAAGAGCCAGCTCTTCGCGGATGGCCGGATCATCCGGGAGAAATCCGGGAACGGGGACTTCCTTTGCCGTGTAAATTCTGGAAGCCGGATGTCCGTCTTTTGGTCCCCAGAAAGGTTTGTGCGGATCTGAGATATTGATACTCAGGCAAAAAGGTTTCCCGGCAGTCTTTGCCTTTGCTATGCCTCTAGTGACGCTTCGACCGTAGGATTCTACATCCTTGATGTGCTCTTTTCCTCCCTCATCTTTTTCCGTGAGATCTTCGTCCCAATGGTAGGGAAGGTAAGGCGTGGAGTGGGAGACCTTTCCCCGAATTCCAACCCAGTATCCGGCCTTTTGCATAATATCGACCAGATGAGGGTAGTTGCTCGGTTTGACCTGGTAAAACCCCTCCACGCCTGTGTTGTGAGAAAACCGCCCCGACCACATCACATTTCGTGAAGGGTAGCAGTTCCCGACTTGAACGTGTGCGTGCTCAAATTTCATCCCGCTTTCGGCGAGCTTGTCGATGTTCGGGGAAATGTCAGGAAGTGGGCAACCGAAGGAACTCAGAGAGTCGCGATTCATGTCGTCCACGGAAATGAGGAGTATATTGGGACCGGCCGATGAGACAGCCGGAAGACAAAGTGCAAAGAAAAGTGATAAGATTCGGGTCGACATAGTGAGATTTTGATTGAATCGAACCCCGAAGACAAGACCATGTTTTCACTATTGTAGATTAAAGTAGAAGAATGTTATGGCCTGGGAAGCTCCACCGGATGGATTGAAAAAATACGATGACGGAACAGTTCGCTGTTTCTGGTGCGGCGATCATGAGGATTACATTCTCTATCACGACGAGGAGTGGGGAGATCCGGTCAATGATGATCAAAGACTGTTTGAGAAAATCTGCCTCGAAGGATTTCAATCCGGATTGAGCTGGCTGACGATTCTGCGGAAGCGGGAGAATTTCCGAAAGGCCTTCCTCGATTTCGACTTCAGAAAAGTGGCAAAATTCGGGGAGAAGGATGTGGAGCGTCTACTTCAGGATGCCGGAATCGTTCGGCATCGGAAGAAAATTGAATCGACGATAAACAATGCGAAACGTGCCTCTGAAATGGTCGATGAGTTTGGAAGCCTCTACGATTTCTTTAAGCAATTCCAACCGGCACCGGACCAGCGACCGGCGAAGATCACCTGGGATGTTCTTGTTTCAGAACTGACGAATACCGCTGAATCAAAGGAGATGGCGAAACAGTTGAAGAAACGCGGATGGTCTTTTGTCGGACCAACCACCGCCTATGCCTTTATGCAGGCGATGGGGCTGGTGAATGATCATTTGGAAGGCTGTGACTTCCGATCAAAGAGGGGGAAATAATCCGCCGCAAAACCTAAATGTGAGGTTTTGCTGATTATATTTATTTACAAAAACCATAAATACCGTAATATTATTGGAGTTCTCATTTTACACAGGAGAACTCCATCATGAAAATTACCCGCATCTTCTTACTCTCGGCCCTGATCTTAGGGGGCACTGTCTCCGCTTTCTCACAACAGGCGCAATATCCGATTGGGACGGCTGACTACTATTCTGACACTCTTCATGGAAAGAGCACAGCCAGTGGCGAGCTGTATGACAAAAACCTGATGACAGCGGCTCATTTGAATCTTCCTTTTGGAACGATGGTGAGGGCGACTGATCACCGGACAGGGCGAACTGTTGATGTAAAAGTGAACGACCGGACGAGTGACTGGAATAAAGTGATTGTCCTTTCCCGCGCTGCGGCAACCCATCTTGGAGTTGTTGGTGGGAAGAGAGATCAGATCTCAATCCAGAAACTTGCAAATGGTTCTCAAGGAACGCCGGTTTTGGCGCAGTCCGGACTGACGACACCCTATTCGACCGGCGGTTCCAAAATTGCTGCACCTCCCATTCCTAACAACCATCAATTTACGCCAGGGGCTGCAACTCAGAAACCCAAGCCTGTTTCTCAGCTTGCGGGGCATCATCAGATTTCCAACGACCTCTTTCCAAGCGGGTGTCCACGTTGTCTCTCTGATCAGCTCGCGGCCGAACAGCTCATTACGGCAAATCACAAAAAAGAACACGTCAGTAATCCTCAAAAATTCACTCAGGCCTATTCGACCAAGACTACCGCAGGAACCAGTAGTGGAGGCACAGGATTCTACGAACCCGGAATGGCGACAAAAAATGCCAATAATGGAGGCAATGGCTTTAACGCTCCTGTTCCGGCACCTGCTCCCGCCCCGATTGTGAAATATACACCGGCACCTGCGCCTGCTCCAGTTGTGAAGCAAACTCCAGCACCTGCGCCTGTTCCAGCTCCGGCACCTGCAGTGGTAGCTTCAAGTTATCGGGTCCAATTCGGAGCATTTCGAAATCAGGCAAATGCGCGGCGTCTTGCTGATCAAATCACTCAAAGAGGTGTCCACTCCGAAGTAGCGGCCAAGGATCGCTATGGCAATTACCGGGTGATTACCTGTGGTGCTTTTCCGGCACAAAGCGAAGCAAAGGCCTGGGCCAACGACTTTAGCAGAACGGGAATTACGACTGAAACTCCAATTGTGGTTCGCTAAGAGTTCAGCTTCCGGTCACAGCCGGAGTTTTGAACTTCACCTGAGGCAATCCGTATTTCACTCGTTCCAGTGCCGAGGGCTAGTGCAAAGACCAAGTGCAAAGACCCTGGATTCCATGGGCTGGATCGAATCTTGCGGTTTTGAGGGAGAGGCTCGATCACTGGGAAAGCAGAAGATTGGCATCTTCTGCTACACGCATTCGATGTAGCGGAATCTGGCCACAGTTCCGCCGAGTGGGAGCTGCTGGCGTGAATTGTTAAGAGTAATGTCGGCCGTCCGGAAGAGGGCACCATTTCCTTTGTCAGCCCGGAGCTAGCGAGCGCGGAACACGCCAGGACTCAAACCAGTCCAGAAAAATCCCGAAAGCCGATATCTCCCGTGAATTGAGATCACGAGAAGCACGTAAATCGGATCTCCAGTCAAAATGAGCGGAATTACCGGGGGGAGCAATCTTATGGGAGGTGTTTATAAAAGCACTATTACGGTAATTTATTCACCAAACGCAAGGGGGGAAAATGAAGCTTCGTTTCCTCAAGCTATTCGAGAAGCTTGGTTATCAGGAAAAATTGACACGGCTATCAGAGGATTAGGAGCCTTGGAATATCAAGAGCCATTAATTAATGGGAATGAACGGAAGGAAGGCCACGGAAACCTTGACACAGAAGGGGTTATTCGTTTCCCTAATCGTGAAACAAGGCCCGATATTCGAGATGAATATCGATATGCCTATGAACTAATAATACTGTTAGGGCTGGAAACCTGGATATATGGAAAAGGAAAGACCTTCTCGGCCACCATCTCATAAGTGGGCTTTCGTCCCTTTCGTTGGAGCTGCGGCAGTGAATATTCTATTGGTTGCTGGGGGCTTCGCAGATTTCCTTGGGGTCGCAGTGGCTGCTGTTGCAGTGTTGGCGATTCTATTTTCAATTACCACACCGCGATCGAAAGTAACTTACGGGATTGGGACGTCAGCGCTGGTCCTTATTGTCATCCGAGCACTTCAAAGTCTGTATTTTCACATTTCCCCTCAAAATGGCGGCCCGGCTTCATGGGTTGCGATCATTGGGACATCAGTTTTTGCATTATTGCTATTTTACCTCCTCTACCACTATGCTCGCGGCGAGAAGAGTCGAGCGTTTTTCGGCTTAGGCGATTCGTAACCCAGTTAGCCGAACAAGGCGAGGATACCAAGCCCGATCACGCTCCGAGTTGATTGACTACTCTAATTCAAATCCCTAATCTCCTATCGAGATCTTGCTCCCAGATCGGGCTGGCATCTCTTGACGTTCTCCCAAGAAATCCTCTTACGTCAAATCAGCTTTCTGGCAAAATAACACCTCATGAAAAATAATCTCTTTCTCATCATTGGAATCGCACTCCTCGCTTTTACGACCCTTGGGTATTTTGGAAACTTTGTTCAGTGGTCTGACGCCCAGGAGACGACTGCGAAGATCTTGAGTTCAGAGAAGCAGTGGCTGCGAAGAGGTGAAGGAAATATCAATCTCGAAATTCAGTACGCTGTTGATGGCAATCCTCGGAACGGGACCGCATCAGTCGCCGCATCAACTTTGGAAGAGGCTGCCACCGAAGATGAAATCCAAGTCTACTACATGAAGAAGAATCCAAACAGAGTGATTCCCGTCGCCGTTCTCAAGGGAAAGCAGAAGACTATCCTCTACACATTAGGTTCAGGGATTCTGCTAACGTTGATCGGGGTCGTGGTTGGCATTCGGAAAAAGTCAACTTTGACAGTTGGAGCCTGACAAAATAACGTGGAGAGCAAGCGCTTGGAGAACAACAGCTGACACGCTCCGAGTTCGAATGATTCGCCGAAATTTCAACCCTTGTCCTGCATCGAGCGTGCGCTCCCGGCCAGCCGTGCCTCGTGCTTGACCTTATGTGAAAAGAAAAATGAAAACGACCCTCAACCTCACAGTGTTGCTGTGCGTCGTGATGACGAGCACTCAGGCACTTGCCGAAGCAAGAGCACCACAACTTGTGATCACAGAATTTGTTGAGGCACTCCAGAAGAATGATCTCGAGTATCTCAGAAAGTATGTGGACCTCGACAAGGTCAAGAATCAGCCCAAACGTGGATACACGGTCGAAGCCCTCAGTAAACTCTTCGCAGATGTGCAGATTAAACAGATTGAACTGTCAAAACCTTTATATGATAAGAAAACGAAGATAATCAGAATCAGGATGAACAAGCCCTTGTCATTCGACTTTGAATTGCAGCATCAGAGTGCAGTCAAGGGCAAGGGAGATTTCAAGGATGGAGATTTCTATCGAATTAAGGATGGAGATTTCTATCGAATCATCGGAATACATCCGTGACAATGAAAGCCACATAAGAAGACGTATCTGACCAACAGGCTGCCCTCCGCAAGTCGAAATCGTAATGACAATCCAACCATCAACCATGAAATCGGAGCTCGCTCTCAACCAGCCTGTGGCAGCACTCTGACGTTGGGCTATAAAAAATGTGGCCGTTCCGAAAATCACTCGCAAGGATCGCGGAAGGCGCATCTGATCGAGAGTTGGTTACTGCCGTCCATGATCGTTCACCACGCAAGATTGATGAGTTCTCTGGAGTGCAGCGCGGAGTTCACGCCGCATGGTGGCTGAAGGCGGAAATAGGCAATGGTGGGGGCGAGCAATACTTCTCCAATTCCACTGCTGACGATTATCCTTTGCTCTGCCAATTCCTGGAAGAGATCCAAGCATCTGAGACTCTTGATGCTTTAACCAGTTTTGGGAAGCGATTCGGATCTCCTGATGAGAGCTTCCCTGAGCGGAGCAAACGTATAGAGTTGGTGGCTGGCCAGGAAGAGACCCGAGGAGATGAGTGGGAGGCCGTTGTGAGCGCCGCGACTGAAAGAATTCGGAGCACTTTCAGCTCATTGACTACCAAGCTAGCGCAACACATTCGCGAAAACCTGGAAACAACCGAGGGATAACAAGTCGTCGACCCTAAGGCCTGACTCGCAACGAGCTCAACCAGTCATGATAGTGCAACCATCAATCCAGAGGTCGGAGCGGGCCCTCGGTCAGGCGCAGGAGGACTAAATCGTTCGGCGGAAAGAGCTTTGTATCGCGGCGGCTGGAAATGACTTCCAATCTGAAGTTGAAATTGTAATCGCATCATCTGTCCAGATTGAATAGCTTCATACCGAAATAGAATCCGATGAAACAATACGACTTTCAATTTACGCTCTTCGATTGCGCCTTCGTCCTCGCCAGCTTCATGCTGCTCGGAGCCGGATGCGTCATCATCTGTCTCGATGGCTTCGACGCATGGTTTGCCTACCTTCTCGCTCTACCTGTAGTCGGTGCTGTTGCGACAATCCGCTCAGCACTTCGTCGCGCAGCAAGAGTGAATCAGACCGGTATTACACAAGGCGCATCCGATTAATCGAGGTCATCGCCCGGTCCTAACTAGACGCAAGGCAGAACAAGACGCGAATGATCAACTGCCTGCCCGGGCTGAGTCGAAAGCCGAATGAACATTCAAACCTCCCTAAAGTCGGAGCGCGCTGTCGGCAGGCAGTGACATCTCTAAATCGTTCGCTCAAGAAATGAAATTCTGCATTGGGATCACGGCTGTCATTTTCGCCGGGCTCTGTTTTCTAGGGCCGTTTTTGTATGGTGTCCTATTTCTTTTTAGTGGGGACTGGTCTGCCATCATTGATTTCACCATTGCGGCGGCGGTATTAGGTTCGGTTCTTAAGCTCTACGTCAAGATTCCGAAAACACTTTGGGTTGTTTCAATGGCTGTTTTTGCCGGAGCGAGCCTCATCGGATTCTTCGTTCATTTTCGGGATAGCGGCGAGTCCGGCCCTCTCCCTTTCGAGTGGTTGAATCAGTATTACCATGGCGGGATTCCCGCCTTGTTCCTGATCGGACTGTCCGTGGCTCTATCCAATCGAGACCGAACACGTGCAGAGCAAGCCGAGGATACCAAGACCGATCACGTTCCGAGTTGATTGACTTTCCTGATTCGAATCCATATTCTCCTTTCGATATCGCGCCCTCAGATCGGGCTGGTATCTCTAAAACGTTCGGCTAAGAAATATGAGGCTTATCTACTGGAACATTTTGATCGCCAGCTTCCTTTGCCAAGCGGTTTGGGCAAGTCCGTTTTCGATTTCGATTGATAGCGAAGACAAGATCAAAAGGATCGGAGCGACGATCGAACACCAACCCGTCGAGAAAGGAGGTGATGATGACTATCTGAGTTTTCGAATCTCGTGGAAGCCTACCTACGAAACGCGCGAGGACATTGGATACCGCCTGGATCTAATCGTCCACAAGGACAACAATCACAATCGGCCGACCCCTACCAAATTCCAGGGGCGCTACTATCCTGACGATGACGGGTTCTGCCATGCAGATTTTTCTCTGGCGAGAAGCGAAGTCGAACTCGCCGGTTTGGCTTTCCGTGGCTCGGACCAATTCGAGTATTGGCTATCGCTTGAAGACTTCGTTGAAGGGTTTCCCGGTGACGAAGATCCCGTCTTTCAAATTGAACCGCTCGACGCCGAGCAAGACGGCGCTGACCAACCCACTGCCGCTCCGGAGTCGAAGCCTGAGGGCAAAGAGAATACTAAACTAGAATCGGATGGGCGCTCCCAGTAGCGGGCGGGTGCTCTAAAACGTTCTGCCAAGAAATGAAACTTCTCCCCACACTAGCATCATTGATAATTCTTAGCGGCCCGTTGCTCGGATCGGCAAATGCCACGACGAAGACGCTTCCTCGTGGGCCTGCTCCTAAAGTTTTCAAGACTGTTGATGACCACCTTTTCCACGTTTACGTGACGCCGCCTAAGGCAACTCGTGACTACAAGCCAGGAAAGGTCGTCATCATGCTTAAGAAGGAGTATCCCGACTATCTTTACGTTTCGCTTACCTATCGGATACTCGCAGAAGGAGACCTGAAGGCGCAGATCGCGATTCGCCCGGAACGAGTAGCTGATTACACGGTTAACGTGCTTGATGAGCAACCAGACGGGAAATACTTGATCTTGTATTCGGAGTCCTTGAGTTCAATCAAACGCTTAACTGAAAAACGGGCAGAACAAGGCGGCGCTGACAAACCCGCTACCGCTGCGAAGGCGAAGTCTGCGCGTAAATTGAAACCCAAACCTGAAGCGGACAGGCGCTCCCAGTAGCGGGTAGCCGGCCTCAAACCTTCGGTGAATAAAGTCACGCACCAGAACGCAAACGTAATCAGTTTCGCACGATGAACATTCGAAATACTCTTATTCTGACCACCGCGCTACTGGTGTCGGTTCACTCACTTCGCGCGGGAGAGGTCAGGAAGTGGAGTCCGGCGGCGCTTTTTGAGCGGGCTGAGGTCGTAATAATCGGGCGGCCAACGCAGATCACGGCCACGGAAGAGAAAGGGACTATTCGATTTGGATACCGGAAGGAGGGTCGAGAAATTCCAATCGCGTTCTTTACCGCGAAGGTTCAGGTCGTAGAGGTGGTCAAAGGTGAGAATATCGAGAAGGAGGTTACCTTAACGTATTCCAAGGTCGATTATACCCGGATTCCCGCTCCCGTTCACGTGCAAAGGATTTGGCTTAGAGAGGACGTTTTACATCTCTTTTATCTGAATCCGACCAAGGACGGAGTTTACGTCGGCGCCCTTAACCGCGAATTTCATCAAGGGCAAGCCGCGAAGGCGCTTGAATCAAAAAGCACCGAACAGGGCGGCGCTGACCAACCATCTACTGCTCCGGAGTCGAAGTCTGATCAGAGCCCTAAACCAGAATCGGAAGGTCGCTCCCAGTAGCGGTTGGCAGGCCTCAAACTTTCTGCAAAAAAAATGAAACCCTTCATTATATACGCCTCATTGCTGCTCTCTATCGTGAGTAGCAGTATAACGGTAGATGCGCAAGATCAGGAGGATCGCGGTGCTGATGCGCTTCTTGATTTTACGGAAGAGCAATATCAGAATCTACTCTCCAAGGTTCAGAGTATTCACGACAAAGGCCCAAAGACATACTATCAGAAGAAGCTTGTCGACCTGGGTTTTGGGAACATGTCTGGCGTTCTTCCGTTGATGATTGTGGTTCATCACAATGACGTTGACGTAATTACAGCCTATTCAAACGGAAAATTTACTCGATTGAATTTTTCGAGACTCACTGGAGTCTGGTCCCCTGGAACAACAGTATGGACGATTAGTTTAATCGACGCCGACACAGACGAACCTAAAAAACTTTGGTCAACAAACCGTGGGATGACATTCAGCGAGATTTCTAGTGATCGGCTATACCGAAAATATCTGGAGCAAACGGCAGAACAAGGCGGCGCTGACCAGCCCGCTACCGCTCCGAAGTCGAAGGGAAACCACAAGCCCAAACCTGAATCGGAGGCGCGCCCCCGGTAGCGGGTGGCATGTCTCGGACGTTATGGATAAGAAGGACACTTAAATGATCATAAAGAGGACAATGTGTTGTAGCTTCAGACTGGTCTTGACTGCGATCTGCGCAGCAAGCATGCACTGCACTATCGCCGCCGACAGAACACCTATCCACCGGGCGGAATCGTTGCCAGAAACAACACCGTGGAATCTCGAAGAGTTGAGCAAGCCTCCGGAGTTTGAGTGGTACCATGGAAGGGAAGTGCGAGTATTGTCCTACAAGGGTGAGCCCTTCCAGGGCAAAGAAACCCGTGTGCATGCACGCTATGCCACTCCCGGCACACTCGCGGGGGATCCAACCAAGGACAAGAATCTTCCCGCCATCGTGCTCGTCCACGGCGGCGGCGGTAGAATTTACCAGGAATGGTTGAAGCTTTGGGCTTCGCGAGGGTTTGCCGCCATTGCGATGGACCACGGCCGGGGCGGAAAGACCTCGGAGACGGGGCCCGGGCTGGGCATGGATGTTATTTATGGATACATTGACGAACCGGTCACCGATCAGTGGCCGTATCACGCAGTGGCTGCGGTCATCCGCTGTCTCTTATACACATCTCCGAGCCCACGAGACCGAGGCTGATCTCGT
>OJCB01000078.1_pt1 | contig 40958 bp, 35 predicted proteins | sample 1591501 | NCBI WGS metagenome assembly OJCB01 (sample SAMN05416813, study PRJEB24817) | seawater metagenome | isolation source: Sea water | place: Canada:Atlantic | collected 2013-07 | reverse complement strand
ACAGGATACGCCATCCTTTCAGCCTGCTTCCATACACCAGAAATCACCATAACTCGACAAAACCTCACCATAACGCGCCAGGAATTCGCGGATAATCCGTTCATTTGCAGCAAACCGCCGGCGCTTATCCGATGAAATCTGGTCCGCCATCACCCTGTAGGAAGCAACGATGCCCGGTTCATAGTGAAAGCAATAGCGGGCAGAAAACCTCAGCCAAAGCTCGTAGTCATCAGCCACGCCCACCGAGGTATCAAAACCGCCCATCTCATCAAAGCACCGCCGCCTCACCAACGCCGTGGTTATGCTCACGCTATTGTCAGCCAACAGCCTGCGAGTGATCCGGCCGGAATAACGCCTCATGTTCTCGAAGCTTACAACGGCACCCTGCTCATCAATCATGGCCTCATCACCATGAACGATATCAACCTCCGGCTTTACTCGCAGAACAGCGAGTTGTTTCTCCAGCTTATCCGGAGCCCAGAGATCATCAGAGTCGAGAAACGCGATAACATCTCCCTCCGCGTGCTCAAGAGCCAGATTACGTGCATGGCTCTGGCCCCGGTTTTCCTGGTAGAAATAACGAACACGCCGGTCAGCCAGATAGGGCTCAAGAACTTTGCGGGTATCGTCTACCGAGCCGTCATCCACGATGATGAGCTCAAGGTCGGTGTGAGTCTGAGCCAGGACACTAGCGACCGCCTCTGGCAGGAAACGGCCCCGATTGAAGGTTGGCGTAACAACACTGACCATGGTCATTAATTCACACCTTATTACTAGACCCCATTAGATCTAAAATTCGTTCCTGTTAACTATTATTTTCTGAAACCGAACAAAAAAACCAATGACTTCAAGGTTACCCTTCCTAACGGTTTGTTCTTAAAGGCCCTTAGGAATTCTTTCATAGCAAGCGCCCTTTCCTTGTTCTTAGAATAATGTATAGATTTCAAAGCATGAATCCTACAAAGAGCCTTCCTAAAACTTTCTTCCCCAACTCGATCACCGTACTTCAAACGGAAGTCATCAATTAGTTTTAAGTTGACGTCCAGCCTTCCGAGCGTATTGGATGATAATTGATTCTCCATCACCCTGTATTCTGCAAGGAATTTGGGGATATACAGGAACCTATATCGTGTCGAGAAGCGAAGCCAAAGCTCGTAGTCATCCGACCGCTTGTAAGATACGTCCATCAGCCCCAGATCCTCGAAACAGTATCTGGGAACTAATGCTGTATTTATACTGACGCAATTGTCATAAATCAGTTGTTCGGAAATGCTACCCGAATAACGTCGCATGTTTTTTCGATGAATTTCTGTGCCTGCTTCATCAATGGTAATTATGTCACCATAGGAAATATCAAACCCTGGGTTCTCCAAGAGCGCGTTCATACCGGTTTCAACTCGCTCTGGTTTATATCGGTTGTCTGAATCCAGGATTGCAATAAACTTCCCCTTAGACATCTCAAAACCGAGATTAAACGCAGAGGCTCTTTTTCCATTTTCTTTGTAATAGTATGAGACCCGGCTATCGTTACCATAGGTTTTACGGATCAAACCACCCGTACCATCTGTAGAGCCATCATCAACAATTATAACTTCGACATTCTCATATGTCTGAGCAAGTGCGCTCTCAACTGCTTCGATTATAAAATCCCGACGGTTAAATGTAGTAATTATTATCGAAACCAGCGGTTTCTCAGCACCTGTGTTCAAAGCTTCCATTTTCTCGAACCACCCAATACCAAAATTTTGTCGCCTTTAAATTAACGATTAATATTCAGACCGACGTCTGGGTTGTTAAAAGCCAGCTCTGAAACATCAAAACTCCCCACAACTGAAAACTGTAGTCTTCCCGACCCGAAAGGTGTTCATTCCAAACCTGCCGGACCATGTCTGCTTTCCAGTAACCCTGCTCCCTCAGCTTCACCGGTTCCAGAAGGCTCTCCGCCCAGTCCCGCAAAGATCCTCTCAGCCAGGCCGCCACCGGCACTGCAAATCCCTGTTTGGGCCGGTCGATCAGTTCCCGGGGCACATGGCGGTACAGCACCGACCGAAGCACCTGCTTGCCGACACTCCCCTGCATATTAAGAGATGCGGGCAGCCCCATGGCGAACGACACAACACGGTGGTCCAACATGGGGATACGGGTTTCGAGGCTGCAAGCCATGGCGGCACGGTCCACCTTGGTCAGAATATCGTCTGGCAGATACCAGTTCAGGTCCCGCCACATCAGCGTTTTCAGGTCATTGTCCGGCACCTGGTCCGGAAGCGGGCCGGTCAGCCCGTAACGGCCTTCATCTGGTTCAACCAACGCCATGGCCGGATCGGGCCAGAAAGACACAGACTGACGGTAGAACTCAGACAGGCTCCTGGCAGAGGCAATAGCTCTGGCCCGTGCGAGACGGAACCGGATGGCTTCCACACTGCGCCCTTTCTGGGAAAGCACCAGGGTACGAATGGCCTGAGCGGTCAATCCGGGCGGCAGCCGACCCGAGAGCGCTTTCAGGCGGGAACCAAACGAACGGCGACGCTGCCATCCACGCAACATACCCGGATAGCGGGTGTAACCACAGAACAACTCGTCGCCGCCATCACCGGAAAGTGCCACAGTTACGTGCTTGCGAGTCATCTCGCTGACCAGATACGTGGGCAACTGGGACGAATCTGCAAACGGTTCGTCGTAGATCTGCGGCAAACGCGGCACCAGGTCCCTTGCGTTCCGCTCTGTCACATAGAGCTCAGTATGGTCCGTGCCCAGGTACCCCGCCACTGCCGCCGCATGTTCTGCCTCATTAAACCCTTCCTCGTTAAAACCGATACTGAAGGTCTTGACCGGGGTCGACGCCTGCCGCTGCATCAGGGCAACGACTGTTGAAGAATCCACTCCACCGGAGAGAAAAGCCCCCAGCGGCACATCAGACACCATTTGCTCACCGATCACGCTGGTAAGCAGCGCTTCAAGATGGTCCGCAGCAGCCTCCACCGTCCAATCATCAGATTCGGCAAACTGATCCTCAAGACGCCAATAACGAGAGGGTTCCGGCAGCTGCCCCGGCTCAAGGCGGGCAAGGTCAACAGCAACAAACGAGGCAGGCAGAAGCTTGAAAATACCGGAGTAAATCGTATGGGGCGCGGGAATCAGGTTATGCCGAACCAGCAAAGGCAAGGCGCCGCGATTAATTCCGCCCTGCCATTGAGGGTGTTGCTGCAACGCCCTGAGCTCCGAGCCAAAGACCAGGGTACCGCCCTGCCACCCGTAATACAGGGGCTTTTCCCCCATGCGATCCCGGGCCAGGTACAACCGCTGTTCCTGCTGGTCAAACAACGCAAAGGCAAACATGCCGGCAAATCGCCCGAGCGCGGCTTCCACGCCCCAGGCCTCGAAGGCCGCAAGCATAACCTCCGTATCCGAATGGCCGCGGAAATACGCCCCGTCAGCCGCCAGCTCCTCGCCCAATGCCTGGAAATTGTAGATTTCACCATTGAAAGCGATCACAAACCGGCCAGAAGCCGAAGCCATCGGTTGAGCACCCAGGGGTGACAAATCCAGAATGGATAAACGACGGTGGGACAGGCCAACGGACAAGGCATCGTTCAGCCACACCCCACCGGCATCAGGCCCACGATGGACGATGGCCTCCCCCATTTTCCGGAGCCTTGTCTCGCAGGATTCCCTGTCGATATTACCGCCAGCCTCAGCAAACCCTGCAAAACCGCACATTGTTCAGTTCCTTCCCAGTCTGCGGGACAGATACTCACCAATGTAATCCCGCTCTTCCCTGTTCAACACCAGAAACCAGAAACCAGCAAGCCAGCCAAAACTACCGAACACCACACCCGTCAGAATATCAAAATAGGAATCGTATACCCATACATCACCAATGCCGAGCAGGATCGCCGCCATGATTACGGCCGGAGCCACCCCGGGCACAACGGCCGATAACAAATACTGGCGTACTGGCAGATCGAGATGCTTGCAGGTATACCGCAGGTACACCGGCACAAAAATAAGCCCTGGCACCACCGACGCAAAGGCAACCCCCTCAAGGCCAAAAGGATGCACCAAGATCAGGCTAAGGGTGATATTCAACAGTGCAGCCATGGGCGTAAGCTTCGCGAATATACCGTGCCTGTCAATTGCGGTGAGATAACGGCTGGCAAACGGATTGATGAACGGGAAAATGGTAAAGAACACCAGAAAGACAATAATCAGTTCCGCTTTTTCACCAAACTCCGGATCGAGCCAGATGGAAATGAATGGCACCCCCAGAATAAGTACGCCGGTACCCATGGCCAAAAGGATGCTCACTACGTACCGAGACGACAGCAAAAACACCTGGCGGATGGTTTCGTTCTCCTCCTTGGCGCTCAACCCACTGAACAGGGGCATGAAAGCATGGGTGAGTGTCCACCCGAGACCACGTATGTGCAGGGTCAGGTTGGCGGGAATACTGTAAAAAGGCACCATTGCAGGCCCCATGATCACACCAATCACAAGCACATCTGTTGCGTTTTCTACGCGTGTCGAAATACCCTGAATGAACGATTTGAAGCCAAAGACAATCAATTCCCGAAGCCTGACCCAAGAAAAATTGACAGGCCGGGCCCGAATCGCGCCATGCGCAGGCCGGGAAAGAATCCACATAAACAAAAGATACTTAACGGACAAACCAATAGCATTAATTCCTGCCAGTAATACAAGCCCGTTTTCCGGCGAAATATAGAGATATAAGAGTGATGACCCGACAATTGAATTGAAAATCGTGATGTTATTTTTCAGATAATACTTCTGGAACCCTTCCAGATAGCTCTCTGCCACATATCCCGGAAACGAAATCAGCAAGTATGCACCAATTAGAATCAGAAACAGGGTGTACTTTTGATGGGGCTCACCCTGCGGAGCTACCGAACCTGAAAACCAGAACCCCCAGAAAAAGAAGAATAAAAATAACAGCACCCCAACCAATGCCATAAACGCAAAGGCGGACATGTAGACCGACTGCAAGGCCACTTCATCTTTTTCGGCCAGATGTCGGGCCGCAAAACGGCTTATTGCCGGGCGCAGACCAAGATCAAGGATGCCCATATACCCGACAACGGCCCCGACCATTTCCCAAAGCCCATAATCGTATTTGCCAAGGTTGTATACAAAGATCGGGGTCATCACAAAAGTGATCGCCAGCTTGACCAACATGACGAGAACATTTGAGCCCGTATTGACTAGAAGGGTACGTATCACCCCGCGTCTCCCCGCTTCTCAAGCACACGCTTGAATACCTGTTTCAACTTTGAAGCGGTAATGCTGACATCAAAACGCTCAGCCGCCGTTTTTCGATATTTATCGAATTTCGCCTCAATCTCCGGCTGCGCCGATTCAAACCTCTCCAGCTGTTCCAGTAAGCCGTCTACCGAACCAACACTGAAAACCAGCGTGGGGGAATCCGCCACAACCTCATTCATGCCAATGCAATTGGAAGCAATAAGCGGGCGACCAGACACCATTACCTCCATGGGCAGCAACGGACAGGCCTCCCACTTTGAAGGCATAACAACTGCATCCACGCCTCGAATTGCAGCCCTCACCGAATCCGTCGCAGGAAAAAAATGAAAAAATCCGCTGAGCCCCCGCCGTTCAATATCGGCCTGCTCTTCCCGGATAAAACCGCCCCAACCAAAACAACACACATGTAAAGGTCGATCTGAGCGAGAAACGTTCCAGCGTTCAAGAGCATTCACCAAAAGACCAAATCCTTTCTGCGCCATGAAGCGGCCAAAGAAACCGACAACCAGAGCGTTTTCAGGAATCGAAGCCTCCGCTCGCAGATCCCTCGAGTCATCCCCAAGAAATGCGGCTGTTCTTATACCGTTCGTAACCGCGACAACCTTTCCTTTGCCAGACAGAGCGGGGAAAGTAGCACGGAAGTTTTCTGCCGCGTCCTCACCAACCGGGTTTACCAGATTTGCCAGGGCAAACAACCGGCCCATGATCAATTTCTTTAACTGGCCGAGCCGGCCACGGAACTGGCCCGGCATAAAAACATCGTGGGTGGTAATCACATGAGGAATACGCAAAAGCCACAGGGGCAATGCAGCGATCAGCCCGGCGGTGAATCCGTGGGAGTGAACCAGATCCGGCCGGTTCGCTAAAACCTCACGAACAAGAGCCAGCAACAAAGGAATCAAGCCCTCGGAAGTCTGAGAACTACAACTGACGTTGGCCAAGGGCCCTACCAGAGACTGCAACGCGTCAGACCGGGGCGACACCAGCCTGAAAGCATGGCTCTTTAACGCTTCATCACCATAGACATAATAGAAGTAGGTTCTGATTCCCCCACCAGGATGCCTCGCAAACACAACAACTTGCATCAAAATTCCTTTTCTGGAGGCACGATCAGCGCCTGCCGGACAGATCGACCAGGTTACTGAAACGGTTTTTACGGAGTGTTTGTACTGGCGTGGCCTCTGAAGTTTCCGGGACAACAAGGTTCAACCGCGTTAACCGGTTAAAGACAACAACAGCGCCAGCAAACAGGTACCAATAGTATTGGGAAAGGCCCCAGTAGTTGAAGCTGTAAACAACATACATCCAGAATATGGCCAGCATCGCCTTATTCAGGTTTACGTAAAACGTGCCCAAGGCATCCCCGGCCTGAACAATCAATTTCTGATTGTCTGCGAGCCCTCTATACACCTTGAAAAGAAACCTCAGAAAGATAACGGTGCCGATAATACCGAGCTCTATCAGCAGTTCCGCGTAGAGATTATGGGACGCCTGTCGGCGGCCAAATGCGTATGTTTTCGCCTCGGGCGTGGTCCCGAGCCCATGCCCTACAAGAGGCCGTTCTAACCCCAGTAAAAATTCTTTCTTCATACCCTCAAGACGACCTTCCACTGACGCTGCGTTAGATGTCTCGGATTGCCCGACCAATGACAGGTAGCGATCTTTCTGCTCATCCGTCATGACTTGCCATCCGGCCATGGCAATAAATGTCGCTACGACGATCAGGCTGAACTTCCGGCTGGACTCCTTGAACACAAAAAACGCAACAACCAATAGGGCAAGAAAGGCACCCCGGGATTGCGAAAGAATCAATGCATAAAGCAATGGCGGCATCAACGCTAGATAAAGCAGCCTGGCCTTGAAGCCAGAAGACCACAATAGGTAATGAAGAAAAGGTATGATGGTAACAATAACAAAGCCAAGCTCGTTCGGATTAATCACATCCGACGGTGCTCCCGCCAGCCTTTGCGAAAACTCACCGCTGCCAAGATAGGTTCTGCTTCCCCAGTAGCCCTCCGTTATATGCAGAAACAACGGCTCCAGAACGCGGAAGACCTGACAAGCAACAAAAACGGCCAGAAAGATTTTAAGTCGCCGGTCCGAATCAACCAAAAGAACGGTAAAAAAGAAAAATACGATTGCCTTAACAAAATCGCTGAGATTGTTCCTGATAACACTGCCTGGCCACTCCACCAGCAGAACAGTGATAGCCAGATAGACCAGAAGCGTCAGCAAAGCGGACACAATTGGATCATTGGTCCAGCCTCTGAACTTTTCCCGCTGCATATACAGACTGATCGTTATGATCAGAACCAGCAGCAAGGTTGGTCTTAATAACGCGTAGGTAGAAAAACGCGCTGAAAGATGCAGAAAAAAATCAATGAGGAAAAAAATGAATATGCCAAACGTGGCTGGGCTTGCCGAGGCATTTACCGATGCTCCAAACTCGGCCGCCTGACTGCCTTGTCTTGATTGGACTGCCAGTTTATTCATAAGGCGTCTCTTTCGCTGCCTTTCGCCACTTCAGCCCCAACAATTCGATACCCGACACCGCTTTCAGAAACTGAAACTGATCCGACGAACTGGCGTGACGGCGCATCGCGTATCTCTGACGGTGCTCACGGCTATCGGCAAAGGCCACGGCAGCGCATGAAAAACCGGCTTCCTGAATCAGTTCAACTTGCTCTCCAACAAAATCATCTGGAGTTCCATTAGGGTAGCAAAAAGAACGCAATGTCATACCAAGGTTCTGGTTTAGCGCCTCGCAGCATCCAAGAATCTCGTTACGAGCCTCTGCCATGCTGACTCTAGCGAGCGACGGATGGGTTGCCGTATGCCCCCCTACTTCAAGCCCTTCCGTCTGCATTTGTCGTAGTTGCACCCAGGTAACGGCTTTATAGTCTTTCGGCGGCTCGTCCGGTAATTCTACCTGCCAGGCGCTGGCCATTGCATCGAGACACTGCAGTTTTTCCGCGTTATCCGCCTTAAGCATGATCTGGTTGATTCGCCAGAACACCTGCTCAAACTCGGCTGCTTTTACCGGGGTCTGTACATTAAACAAACCGAAATTGAACCTGTTTTCGATCTCCGGCGACTGCTCCAGCAAATAACGCAGTTGATCAGGCCAAAGCCACAAATCGCCGTTTACAAAACCGGTGGTTACGTAAAACGTGGCGGGCACTTTGTATTTTTTTAATATAGGCCAGGCAATGGAAAAAAAATCTTCGTAACCATCATCGACCGTTATCGCGATGCTGTTTCTGGGCAGCGACTCGCCCTCGTAGAGTGCCAAAGCAATGCGTGATACCGTCACGGGGTTATAATGCCGCGAAATGTAGCGCACCTGTTGTTCAAACTCACCGGCACCGACGTGTCCGGGTGCTGGCACCTTTGAAAAACGATGGTACATCAGAATACGGGGGTGGCCCGCTGTAATTGCCCTGGCCATGGCATAACCACCAAACTTACCCGCCAGTTTTACCAATCTCGAAGCGTTCACCGCACCTCCATGTCAGGCAGGCCCACCCGGTTCGACAACACTCTCCAATAGAGGTCTGCATGAGACTCGATCATCGTTGTCAGGTCATGCCTACGGCTGGCTTTCTGAAAACCGGCTTCGCCCATCGCTTTTGCTCGGCCATCTTTATCTTTCAGTAAATCCTCCAGGCAAGTGGCCAACTGCCTGACATACCCACGGGGGAAAAGGTACCCGGTAACACCATGTTCTATGGCTTCGGCATTGCCTCCAACGTCCGAGGCAACCACGGGCAACCGTGCCTGCATGTACTCCACAATCGCGTTGGAGTAACCCTCTGATTCAGAGCAAAGCAAACCTGCGTCCATTACACGAAGGATGTCCCGGACATCGGAACGTACTCCCAGAAAATGTACATGGTCCCCGGCGCCCAGAGACTCCGCCAGCACCCGGTAAGGTTCCTGGTCTCCCCCGCCAATCAGGACTAAATGGCTATCCGGTATCGATTTAGCAACTATTGCAACAGCGTTAATGGCATCACCTATGCGCTTGATCTCGCGCAAATTCGCCACCAGCACGACGAATTGACCGCTTATTGGCAGGCCAAGAGCGCTCAGCACCGCTGGTCGTTCGCTAGGCGGCAGAGGCGATGAATCACCCTCTGGCACAGGATAACCATTATAAATCACTGAAATCCTGGAAGCCGAATAGCCTTCTTTCTCAGCAGTCACCTGTTTAACCGCCTCGCTGTTGGCAACGACTCCGCGCACAAAACGTGCGGTCAACCTTAGTGCCCGCAGATACCTTCCAGTGTACCAATAGCCCATATCCCTGCGTGAAATTACAGTGGGAATACCCACAAGAGAAAAAACCGGCGGGCAGATGACCGACGAATCGTTAAAAAACACATGACAAAGGGCGACGCCTTCCTTCTTTTTTCGTCGCGCAAACCGAAACATGGCCAGCCACGTTTTTATACTGAACAACTTAGAAGCCCCCAACACCTCTGTTTTGCAGGGCATTTTTCCTGACTCAACATAAGTGGAAGGCCGAAGCACTAGAAGCTCAGGCAGGAATTGGTCGGCGGGCAGGTTTGTGATCAGATTCAATAATTGCCCTTCTGTCCCAGCATAAGGACTTGATATTTGATCAATTACAAACAAAACCTTAGTTTTCTTCTCGATAGTCATGAAGCTAAAAGCCTAAATCTAAAGGACTTTTTCAAGACCAAACAGAACACGAGTGGATCTCACCGGATCCCCTAAACCAGCCCTCAGCATGTGCATCAGGGCTTTTCCGTATCGTTCCTGCGAAAAATAAACATGCCCAAGTCGAAAATTCAGAAGCGCCCTTCGCTTTCGGATTGTCGATCGCTTGTACTGGTATCTCTTCGAAGCCCGATCCAGGATCTCAAACCCGGCCAGCCAGCGCTTTTCAAGACCGAGCTCGCTGATGGAATTACCGTGTTTTCTGTAGAAAAAAACCACACCCTTTTGAAAAGCTAGCGGAGCTGATTCTGCCACGCGTACAAGCAAATCATGGTCCTGACTCGCCCTGAACTTCTCTTCAAAGAAACCAACCTTGTCGAGAACGCTTTTCCTGAACAAAAGGGCACCGGGGGATGGTATGTAGCAATCCAGTAGCAGATTGTTCGGGTCAGAGCTTTCAGTGTGATTATCCTCCGGCAGCTTGTACAGCGGATTGCCGTCCTCAGAAACAACCTGTGCCTGACCGTAAACCGCACCAAACTCCTGCCTTCCCTCCATGAAACCCACCTGCTGACGGATTTTGTCTCTATCAAGGAAATCGTCACTGTCCAATATTACGACATACTTCCCCTGGCAAGTCTTTAACCCGAGATTCAACGAAGCAGACTGCCCCTTATTAGAGCGGTTCTCGTGAGAAAGGACACTGATTCTTTCTTCGGACTCATACTGACGAAGTATTTCGTAGGTTCCGTCCTGTGATCCGTCATCCACGACAATGTATTCAATGGCGGGATAGGTCTGATTGAGAACAGAATCAACGGTTTCTCGAATAAATTTCACACTGTTGTATGCGGGAGTGATCACTGACACCAGCGGATCCATCTTGAGTCTTCCCTGCCCATCTAAAATTGTATAAGGATTGATTTTTTGACTCGAACTCGGCCCCTGGAACGAATGAACCGGGCTTGAAGCCTTATCAAGAAGGGTTCTCAGGGAAATATGATCGAGGGTATAGATAATGCAATGGAGACGAACAGATGTCACGGGTATGGTTCTCGTCTCCAAACCTGCCACTCTGCACCAAGCGGGGATATACCATTGACATATCCCTACCCAGAAATTAGTCTGGGATATACCGCACGTACCTACACCGAGAGGCCCAAATCGTGGAACGAGCAAGCATCTTTAAAAGCAACAAGAGTCAGGCATTGCGGCTCCCAAAACCCGTAGCCTACCCGGACACCGTGAAACAAGTGGATATTGTTATCGAGGGACGAGCCCGGATTATCACTCCTGCTGGTGAATCCTGGGATTTCTGGTTTGACGGAGAAGGTGTATCTGATGACTTCATGGCAAGTCGTGATCAGCCAGAACACCAGGAGCGTGAGACCCTTTGATGCTGAAGTACATGCTCGACACGAACATCGCGATTTACACCATCAAGAACCGGCCGCAGGAGGTTCGCGAGGCCTTCAGGGCCCATGATGGACAGATGTGCATTTCAGCAGTCACGTTGATGGAGTTGATCTACGGCGCGGAAGCATCAGCGGCTGTAGATCGTAACCTGCGAGACATAGAGGGGTTTGCTGCCCGTCTGGACGTGTTGCCTTACGACAACGATGCGGCAGTGCATACCGGGCAACTGCGGGCCGAACTCAGAAAGATAGGGCGACCGATTGGTCCCTACGATGAAATGATCGCAGGACACGCACGTTCAAAGGGGTTGGTGGTTGTTACGAACAACACGAAAAAGTTTGAAAACGTGCCGGCGATACGCCTGGCAAACTGGGTAGATTGATTGAAAAGCCCACCGGCACAGTAGATCAGCCTTAAGTCCGACAGGCTGCTAGTGTGCCCCGTCTGGGCAATCCGCTAATCTTCTGAGCCCCTGAAAGCAGTGTTCGAGTCAGGGGTCGACCACCGGGTAGCCTATAGCGTCAGCGGTTTCGAGAATCACGAATTTCAGGGCCGGGTCAGACAGCAGACGATGGACCAGTGGGTGGCGGGGCATGAAAGTCGTGCTACGCTCCCACAAGGTAATTGCAGGCTCATTGGCATGCATGGACGAGGGATAGATGATCCCATGCGACCGGGGATACGCCTCATATAGCCGCTGAGCCCAACGCTGGGCCCGGGGTCGTGGCCCGGTGTTGATTGCCATGCTGGCGCCGATCTGGGTTGCGAAGGAACCGCGTAAATCCAGCAAGGTCAGTGGCGCGGTGAGAGCAAAAGCACTCAGAACAGGTACCCCGTCCTTTCGATTGATCTTCCGGGTTCCCTGGAAGAACTCAGCCAGGCAAGTAGGGATGGCCCGGGGGCCGATGGCGCCGTAGAGGACTCCTCGCTCACCATTATCCGGCTGGCCAACTTTGTTTCGCAAATGGTGGTCGAAACGGGACGACGTGGGACCGAAATACCGGAAGGTATTCCATGACACCGGATACGGCCCTTCGGTGCGAAATACCCGAAAGATCTTCTCGCCTGCCTCCAGATTGACAGTTTGAGGCGGGATGCTTTTCAGTGCGTCGACATCTGGCGGCTCTGGAAATTTTGCCATCAGATATCCCTGATCAGGCTCAGGACAGGCTCGGCCGGGTACCCAGCGATCAGCCAGTCACGGGGAGACAGGTTTTCTTCCAGTTCGGAGCTCCATAGGTCGTTGTTCACCTGCGTCATGAACTGCTGAACTGTGACCGGATGTGCCTGGTGGCTGAGGGCCTGGAGTAGCAGTCGCAGATTGGGGATTACGGAGCTCTCAACAAACTGCCAGCGTGGAAACCACGCTTTGCTCCGGCCCCCTTTGAAACTGTACAGCCCCGGGTTGCCCGGGTTGGTGAGTTGCCGCACCCTGGCAGCCGAGATACCTAGCAGCTCGGCCACAGCTGAGGCGTACAGCGAGTCACGCTGCAACTGCTTGAATTCCAGCTGGAGCCGCATGACCGCGAGGCGCCGGGACCTCGCCAAGGCGCCGGGGGATGTGTCATCAAGGCCGTAGGCGCCGCCCTCCCGGAGAATCTCAATCTCAGCGGCCGTGAGGCCATTGGCCTGATCGTGAACGGCTGCTTCGTTCCCGGACCGGAGATCGGTCGCCAGCGCATGGAGCATCTGCTCAATGTCCGCTTTATTGATGCCCGCATTCCCCAGAGCCTGCAGGTCCTGCGAGTTGACGTTGATAGTGGTATCTGGCTCGGCGGTCATGGTATTAACCTCATACACTGTATGCATGTGTTAATTATAGCCGCACCCCACAAATAAAAAAGGTCTTTACGCCGAGAGGCCCAAATCGTGGAACGAGCAAGCATCTTTAAAAGCAACAAGAGTCAGGCATTGCGACTCCCAAACCCCGTAGCCTACCCGGACACCGTGAAACAAGTGGATATTGTTATCCAGGGGTTGGTAGTTGTTACGAACAACACGAAAAAGTTTGAAAACGTGCCGGCGATACGCCTGGCAAACTGGGTAAATTGATTGAAAAGCACCGTAACCCTGGCGCAAGCGTCGGTAATCACTGCGGATTGATTGAAAAGCCCACCGGCACAGTAGATCAGCCTTAAGTCCGACAGGCTGGACGAACTAATGCCGTGGAATTACTCTGTGGGTGAGTGAAACCGGCGCTTACCTTCAAATGGGAAATGCCCGTAGAGATAGGATTATCGATTTGGTTCAAATTGGTGGCACCAAACTGCGTCCTTCGGGCACCCTATTTGAAGTGTTGAGGTGGGGAAGTTGGCATGGCGTAGTGACGATTGCACTTAGCGTACTGGTGGCGGTTGCGCTTGGGGTTGGTCGGGCTCCGTCCGATTTATGGCTTCCGGTGGGCTATGTCATCGGCTTTTATCTTGCGTTATCTTTGGTGATCATCGCCGCAACGCCCCGACCGAACCTGTTGTTTGGTCTTTGGGTGACCATGACTCTGCTGGCGATGGCCGCAGGGTATATGGGTCTTCGCAAACTTGGACTTGCTTCCGCAGTGCCGGTGCTGTTCGCGAGTCTTGTTCTGGCGGCGCTTGCGGTCCTGGCCCCCCATTTAGGGTGGCGCGGGCGGCTGACCGTGCTCGCGGTTTCGGGGCTGGCAGGCACCGCGGCACTGTTGATTGACATGACGCGTAATACCTCGCGCAACGATCCAATGACCACCATGTCGAGCGCGCTTTATCCGCTAGAGTTGCGGCGTTTTGAGGGGCTGGTGGCAATACCTGCGGCGGATGGTGGCGCATTGGCGGTGTTGCCGGATGGGCTGTTGCTGGCTGGTGGCGACGGGAGCTTTCAGTGGCTTGCAGGGACTGAAGGTCTGAGCGGGCGAACGGCACTTCAGCTCGACTTGCCTGCACCTGCCGACCGCGCCGCCTACTTAGCGGACTTTGACGATCCCGCAAGTGCGCCACGGCTGCGGCTCACCGATGTTATATTCGCGCCCGGCGTCAGACCCACGCGGCTGTTTGCAGCGCATCAGGCATGGTCCTCGACAGAACGTTGCTACACAATGCGGGTGTCGGTTCTTGCACTGAATTGGGATGCGGGCTCCTCTCCACGAGCGGCGAACGCCTGGACGACGCTTTATGACTCCGCGCCCTGCCTGACTGCGGAGGGTCAATTTGACGACAGCGAAACCGGCGGACGACTTGCATGGGCGCAAGACGGCGCGTTATTGCTGACGCTGGGCGATGCGGGATTCAGCGGACTCGACGGCTCAATGCCATTTGCACAGGCAGAGGAAGACAACGCATATGGCAAAATCTGGCGGATCGAACCGGACACCGGCGCTGCACGGATCGTCAGCATCGGCCACCGCAATCCGCAAGGGCTCGTGGTCGCGCAGAACGGACGGATTTGGTCGTCCGAGCACGGGCCGCAGGGCGGTGACGAGATTAACTTGATTCGCGAGGGCGCAAATTACGGCTGGCCGCTGGTGACCTACGGCACCAACTACGGTTCCACCAGTTGGCCTCTCGATGTCGATGGCTTTAACCATCGCGGCTTCGCCGAACCTGCGCTTAGCTTTGTGCCGTCGGTCGCTACCTCGGCCATAATCGAAGTGACGGGGCCGATGTTTGCGTGTTGGAAGGGCGATCTGCTTCTGGCTACTCTGCGAACCAACAGACTTTACCGGCTGCGCCCCGTGGGGGACCGGATCGTCTATTCCGAAGCGATGTTCCTGGGTGAACGGCTGCGCGATCTGGCGGAGTTGCCAGATGGGAGCATCGTTGCGTGGGTCGACCGCGGCGTGTTGCTGGAACTGCGCACCGGCGCCAAAATGTCGGCGTTTGGCCGGTACTGCGAAGGTTGTCATGCGCCGACGTTTGGCGTCTCCGCAGGGCCGTCACTGGTCGGTCTGATCGGTCGCGAAATTGCCACTGTGCCCGGCTTCAGTTATTCGCCGGCGCTGACGGCACTCGGCGGTGTCTGGGATGAGGCCAGGCTCGATGCTTTCCTCCGAGACCCCCAGGCATTTGCGCCCGGAACATCGATGGTACTGCCCCCATTGGACGATGCGGTGCGCGCAGAGCTGATCGATCATTTCACGGTGGCTAACCCGGATTAATAAGGGTTGCGGACAAGGAGGTCACGCTTGTTGGACCGACGGTTAATCTAAAGCTCGCGTTATCTGAAAGCGTGAGGGGCGGAAGTTGTTTCCAGCGGTTTGACCTGTCCGAATACTCTCCTTTTACAGTTCCCTGCAAGGCCATATTTTTCATAGCGAAATCCATTTCAACCTCGAAACTTGAATTGTTGATAACTACCAGTGCCAGCTCATTCTGGCGGTCGGAACGAAAGGCTATAACCTTGACAAGTTGATTGTCTGATTCGGCATTAATTCGTAACGAACCCGGCTTGATCCAACGGGCAAAGTGACCAACAGCAAACCCGATTCCGGTTATATGGACCTCAGATGCTCTCTGGTCAACGAGTGCGATATGACTGGATTGACTAAAAAAATCGATGCCTCTGTCTTTGAAATGCGCATCGTGGCTTTGCCTGTCCCACATGTCGTACATCGCAAAGTAGGCTGATGCATTGGCATAAACCAGTTCATCATGAATATGGTTGGCGCGTGCCCGCAGGTTTTCCGCTGATCCAAAAGGATAATCGGCCCGGCCCGGCCCCTCGGAGGTCTCTGTCATCCACACCGGGATGTCATAACCGGCGGCAAGTTCATAAAGCCGCTGGCGAATCCGTATCTCATCGTGATCCGGCAGTCCCCTCCCTGATGTCTGCAAAATACGCCGGACACTGGAGTAAGCAGAATCATAGGGATAAGCGTGATAGGCCAACGCACCGATATAGGAGCGCGCGTCTTCATCGGCAAGGATGGACTCGATTGTATCGATGGATTTGGCAACGGTCTCTTCAGCGGGAACAATGAATCTCGTGCGCGCAAACCCCTCTGCGCGCAACCGTTCGCCAGCGGATTTGATAATATCGACTATTTCGTGCTTCGAGCCGCCACGCAGTTCCCGGTTACCGCTCAATGGTTCGTTAAACAGTGTAATAAGCCGGGGGGCGGCCCCGGTTATTTCCTGCCAGTGTAAAACACCGGCAGCTACATATTCGGCGACTTCCTGAAGATAGCGACTGTAATCTCTTTCACGCAGCTCATCCATCCAGCGCAATTCCCTCCGCATGTCTATCTTGAGGCCAAGCGAATAATTACTGAAGCCATAGGCTCTTGCAGGACGTACAAGCAGATCGTGCATCGCGTTCGATGTTCCCCACTGAAAGCCATCCTTGTTGATCAGCATGGGGTCGTTGTTGTCGTTGGCCGGCTCCAGCCACAACTCCAGGCTGCCAAGCGTCAGGCCCACGTCATGGTAGACCGCCTTGATGGCCTGGTGCCTTAACGTTGCGCCCAGCATGTCGCGCAGCCCGTTTTCCGTCAGCATGATCCCGGCAAGGGTTGTCGCGCCAAATCCGGCTATTTCCTGGTATTCGATGGCGTTGTCTATTCGCACGGTGACAGGCACATCCATTTTCCCGGAACCGGTTTCCAAAGAAGCGGCGAAGCAGGCACCGGAAATCAGGACGGATGCGATTGTTACCAGTCGAAGGAATCCTGAAAATTTAACGCAGACCGATTTTTCGGGACAGACATGACTTTCGTCTTTATTGTTCTGCCTTGTGAGCTTTATCAACATGTCAGTAAGCACCGGGTGAATACAACAGAGACTTTTTCTGCTTCTGATACACATGCCCGGATAGTATAATCTCGCCGGATTTCACTATAGAAACTCAGACATCAATGACAGGCAGACCAATGAATTTCAGGAGATGCGCAAGGCATTTGTTGCTGTTCACAGTGGCATTAATACTGATTTATGCCTTTTGCCAACTGCTACCCGACAAACCACTTATGCAGGCGCTCTCGATTGGCACCGCTTACACAAGCCTTCTCTACTTCGCTGTTACCCTGTCTATCGGGCCGGCGAACCTGATACGCTCCAGGCGCAATCCGCTGTCAAGCCTTCTGCGGCGGGATCTTGGCATCTGGTCCGGTATACTGGCCCTCGCGCACACCATCACAGGATTGCAGGTCCATTTCAAGGGCAGGCTTATCCAATATTTTATCTACCCGCCAGATGAGTCGCACGTCCTTCCCTTCAGAACCGATCCGTTCGGGCTGACCAATTATATCGGGTTGATCAGTGCGCTGATAATGATCGCGCTTCTTTGCCTGTCCAATAATCGCTCCATCCGCATCATGGGTGCGTCTTCATGGAAAAAATGGCAGCGGTTGACGTATTTTCTGGTGTTGGCCATACCAATTCACGGTCTGGTCTATCAGTTGCTTGAAAAACGCATCGGGATATATACCGTGCTGTTGCTGGCAACCACGCTGGTCGTCATTGCCATGCAAACGTCAGGCTTTATTCAGCACCGGAAACTGAAGACCTCGCGCCAGTGAGCCGGAGTGATCGGCGCTGCAGGTTCTCAGCGCCGCCGATAGATGACGATACGGTTGTAGATGACCGCCAGCACAAAGCCGGCGATGGCTCCGCTCAACGCACCGTAGAAGGCCCCCACGACCGCACCGGACCAGGTAACGCTATAACCCGGGAAGAAGTTTGCCAGCAGGCCCAGTGTCGGCCCAACATGCTCCGACCCTCCTGTCGGTCCCAGGATGATTAGCCAGACGGTTGCCACAAACAACATCAGGCCACCGACGATTCCGAAGGTCACTGCCATCACCGACGCCCGCAGACGGGCGACAGCCTGACCAATGACTTTCCACTCATCCTCTGAAAAATGCTCTTTATTCATGAAACGGTACCCTCTATCCCTGTCTGAACATTAGCCGATTGATCCATCCAGCACACCCAGGCGCCGGAGCAGTTTGCCAAGGTGTATCGATACTGTGACATTGATGGCCACAGCAATGATGAACCCGATAAGATAGCCGAATATCGCGCCCCAAAGAGCGCCCATTAACGAACCGGCCCAGGTGACGTCATAGCCGGGAAAATAATTGCCCAGCAATGCCAGGGTCACCCCGACATCTTCGCCCCCTTTCAAAAGCAGGCCTGCGGTCGCCAAAAACACCACGAAGCCGAGCATCGTGCCAAGCGCCCCGCCCAGAGCGACCGGGTCATATTTTGCAAAGACGTCATTCAAAAGCTCAATCGGTGATGCATCCTGGACTCGCTGTGGAACCAGACGCTCACCGCTCGCTCCATGACTCTTCTTGGCTCCCGCGTCTTCGTGATATTCCTCTTCCACATTGACATCCCAAACATCGTGGTTAGCGCCAAGAATATTCTCTGCCGCGTACATGGCAGTCACCATCGAGTGATCCTGGTTGTTGTAACGATGCTGGCCATTGCGACCAATCAGGTGGAGATTCGGAATCTGGTCTACGTAGTCACGAATGCTATCGATATTCTCTTTATAACCGTGGTCATAGACGGGATAAGCCTTTGGCACGCGTATGACCACACCGTCGATGACCTTGTCGGCATCAATCAAACCCAGCCTGGCAGTTTCCTTTTTGCCAAGTTCAATGAGTTCTTCGTCGCTGGCGGTCCATAGTTCATCGCCTTCCTGGACAAAGTATTCAAGGCCAATGCAACTGGTCGATTTGTCCGGAATCATATAGGGACTCCAGTTGCCAAAATTCTGTATACGGCCAACTTTAACATCCGGGGAGTGGATATAAATCCAGTTGTCAGGGAACAGCTCCGTCGATTCAACGACCAGCCCAACCGTCAAAAAATCGCGGTACCTTAGCCGATTGGCCGCCTCCAGGGAGGCTGCGGGCGGCGGCGGGTCCATCGCATTAAGCAGTTCCCTCACTGGCATGGTGGAGATGACATGGTCAGCATCGAAACGCTCTTCTTTACCGTTGACGTCAACAACCGTAATGCCAGTGACCCGCTCTCCATCACGATGTATCGTTTTCACCCAATGCTCCAGATGTACCGGATGCCCCCTTTCTTCCAGCATTTCGGTGACCCGTTCCCACATCTGGCCAGGCCCAAGCCTGGGATAGTAGAACTCTTCGATCAGTGTCGTGATCTGATTTTTGCCGGTCAGAAGCTTGGGAGCGAGCATCGAAAGAGCCGCTTTGCCCAGATTCAGGTTCTTGATTCGCTGCGCCGCCCAATCTGCCCCGATCTCCGTGCACTTCATGCCCCATACTTTCTCGGTGTAAGTCTTGAAGAACATCTCGAACAGTCGCTTGCCGAAGCGATTGGTGACCCACTGCTCAAGGTTTTTTTCTTCGCGGGAGGGGAACGCCTGAGCTTTCACGTAACTGAGGCCAACCAGGACGGACTCAAAGAACCCCACGTTGAGCAATGCGTTCATTGGCTTCAACGGGTAATCGAAAAACTTGCCCTGATAGTAGATCCGAGACAAGCGTGGTCGGACCAGAAATTCCTCGGAAAGAATATCCATCCACCAGTTATGAACCCTGTCCACTTTGGTAAAAAAACGGTGGCCACCGATGTCGAAACGATAGCCCTTGTAATCAACCGTCCGTGATATCCCGCCGACCTGCCGGTCCATCTCGAAGACAATTGGCTCGACTCCTGCCCTCGATAACTCCAGAGCGGCGGTAAGGCCCGCAGGCCCACCACCGATGATCACACAGCGAACTTTGCTATCTGTTGAGTTCATTTTCTAATCTTCCCGGATTGTATTGCTTCTCGGCACTGCTGGTTTGGTCAGGGCTTAACCGCTGAAATGATGGCCGCCCCTGACTGGTAAACCAGCTTCCCCTTCCTTGCCAAAAACAGCTTCACAAGTCGATATAAATTCTTTTTTCAGTGCATCTACCACTGGCTCTTCCGCCTGCCCGATTCGTTTGCGGGCAAGGCTGGGAAAAGTCATTTGTAACTCCCAAAACGCCTCGGGCGAGTGGAAAGCGGAGTATTGTCCTCGCCAACTGCTGTTGATATCGGTAAACCCTAATTGTCCTCGAACTCCAGTGCCTCGGCGTCCATTTTAAGGAATTCTGCCTTGGCGGCCAGCCCCTCTTTATCTGCCTTTTCGTTTGCCGTGGCCAGCATCCCGTCGGAAAGATCAATACCGACAACCTGACCCTCTTCACCAAGTTTGCGAGCAACTTCCAGCGCGACAACTGCGGTACCGGTGCCGATATCCAGCACTCGCTGGTTGGCCTTTACGCCGGCCATCGACATCATAGGGGTAGGTAAATGACCAGTGACCTGCTCGGTATATTTGTCAAACAGGTCAACCACTTCATTATAGCTGTCGGCGTCGTCAAGCTTGAACAGCTTGTCGTGCGACCGGGTTGCGGCCTGCCAGGAGTCAGTCATCGCAGGTCATCCATGAAATGTTTGAAAACCTCTAGAATATGATTGATCGTCGCTGGAAATTATTCGGTTCGGTAGGTGGGTCAAGGCTATACCCGCCTGTTTCGGAGTTGGTCGCCAAATTTTTTACTCATATAAGTAACTGGACCTTATCGATGTAATCCCTGTCCCGACCGATGGCTTTCGGCCTGCTATCCTAAAATTCCTGCTGTCCTGACGACTGATTCCTCGGGTAGAAAGCTGGTTGTCGCGGTATTACCTATTAGGGCCGAAGCTACCTGCAGCCTGTGTACGCCGCACCAGCCGTGGGAGAAAACCCAACCTGCCAACTTATCGTACGTATTCCTACCTAGAAATACACGTTTTTTTGATGAAATTGGTCTCACGATGCAATCGAGCCCAATTGACAAACCGCAAAGTCCCAGAAATCCCCCACCAGTTTCCCATGGGCGCCTGCACAGACGAAAGCACCTTACTCAGAGTGCTATGTGTCGGTATGCTGCCGAGGTCTAAACACTTGACTAACCTGATCCAGAACCGGAATCTAGGAAAGGTTTTCGCGAGTCTATGATGGCGAGCAGGTTAGTTTTCCGTCGATTTCACCAACCTTGATACAGGCCGGTTCCGAATGTCCAGGGTCCTCATCTCCGTGGGAGTCATACAGGTTTTTATTATTCTGACGGGGATGATCCGGGCCAAAATCCTGTCCATGGTGCTTGGCCCCGCAGGTTTCGGGATCATTGCGACCGTTGACCAGGTCGCGGTTACGGTCGTGCAGGTGGCAGGGTTCAGTATTCCGTTCTTCGCTCTGAAGTTCATGTCGCGAGCGCACAGCGAGGGAAACAGACGCTTCCAGACCGTCTACTCCAGTTTTCTGTCCGGCATATTATTGCTCTCTTTACTGACAACTTGTCTGGTCATCGGCATCACTTACTGGCATCCCACAATTTTTGGAGCCGAGCTGGCCCCGTACAAGCTGTTTATTCTGATTGCACTTCTCAACGTTCCGGCAATGATGCTGGGAATCTTTTTCGTTCATACGCTGGCTGCAGCCCAGATGACGTCGGCTAGTGCAATCCTGAATTTTATTGTCACTTTCTGTCTGGCATTCGCCGCGAGCAGCGCCGCCTGGCTATTCGGGATAGAAGCCATTTATATTTTCGTGGCCATTACCGGGCTGGCAACCACCATTGGCTCGCTCTGGTACATCAGAAAAAAACTGTCATTGGATATCCGCGATCCATCTGCGGGGATTTTAAAAGAGCTGCGGCGGAGCCCTGAAATCATTTCTTTTTCACTTTACGGTCATATGGCCTTATCCGCCTACTCGATCGCAATGCTGATAGTACGCTATGAGGTTTTTTCGACCATGGGCGAGGCCCAGGCCGGACTGCTGCAGGCTCTGTTCGCAATCGCACTGGCATTGGGGGCGATATCGAGCCCACTCAATTTTCTTTACCTGACGCCGATTCTAAGCCGGAACATCTCTAACGAAGAAAAGTTCAGAAAAGCTCATGAATTCCAGGGATTGATGGTTGTTATCACGTTCATACTGTCCCTTCCCTTTCTGCTTTTCCCCAAATTTGCCTTAACGATTTTGTATTCCTCCGAATTCAGGCCCGCATCCGACTACGTTTACCTATTCATTTTCTGGCAAAGCATGCATGTCATAGTCAATGTCTACAGACAGTTATTGGTGGGGCTCGATGACGTAAAGTTCTTTGCGGTCAGCGCATTGATATCCTATTTGGTTGCTATTCTGGTCACTCCTACTCTGGTTCAGATGTACGGGCTTCCCGGCGCTGCATTCGCGTTATCCCTAAGCGTGTTTTTGAGCGGTCTGGCAATTCCATTCCGACTGGCATCCAAATTTCACTCAAGCATTCCTTTCAGCCTTTGGGTCCGGATTGCTGCCTGCCTTAGCGGTATCATTGTAACGGGCTTGATATTCTCGCACCTTGAAGAGTTCTCGGTTCCGGGGTTTCTGGCAAGGGTGCTTTACATCGCATTACTAACACCCCTGCTGTGGAGGTTACTGCCAGGTGACCAAAAACGGATGATTCTCGATGTAGTCAGGCGATTCAGGGCATAACAACCGTTTGGCAATGCACGATTGATACCCCGGTAGTTTTCGAATATATTTCCTCTACGACGAATCAATAAGATAGGGAATGTCGGGTATGCCTGATGCGGCGACGATGATTTGGTGTTGTCCCACTTGCCATTTTTCGCTTGAGTTAGTCGACACGGACCTGCGGTGTGAGTCTTGCCAGGCCAGATTTCCTGTGATCCACGACATTCCCGATCTACGCGTGGCACTGGAATGCTGGATTGATCTTGATGAGGATCGCCAGAGAGCCAGAGAGGCAGCTGACCGAGTTTCGCGTGACGGTCTTGAATCTGCAATTCGCCATATTTTCCGCTCCAGCCGCGGCATGGATGAAAAAAAGGCCGATTACCGCACACGCCAGGTACTTGGCGGCGTTGAGAAGTGCCAGGTTCAGTGTTCCGGGTGGCTTCGGCCTGCCATTGACGCTAACGGAGCCATTCTGGAAATCGGATGTGGCCCCGGTCAATTGCTGGCCGCAGCAGCCAGCCGGGGATGCGAGGTAATCGGGGTCGATGTGTCCATGGAGTGGCTGGTGATCGCCCGGCATCTGGTTGAGCAGTATGGCGGCAGCCCTAAGCTGGCCGCCGGTTTTGCAGAGCAATTACCACTGACGGATGATTCAGTGGCGGCGATCATTTCCCTGGATGTCATAGAACACGTTGGTGACCAGAATGCGTATGTCGACGAACTCAAGCGTGTACTAAGGCCCGGCGGATTTTTCGGGCTGTCGACACCAAACCGATACAGCCTGTCGCCAGAACCACACGTCAATGTCTGGGGCGTTGGCTATTTGCCCCGGTCACTCCAGGCCCGGTACGTAAAACTTGTCAAAAACCAGTCCTATACGTTTACCCGCCTACTGAGTGTTCGGGAAACGAAAAAGCTGTTCTCCCAACCAAAGGGGTTTGCAGCCAACGTGACGTTCCCGGCCATTCCGGAGCAAGAACTTTCGAACTTCACGCTACCCAGGAAAAGACTGGCGCTTATCTACAACTGGCTGGTTGAGATACCACTGGTGAAACTGTTCCTGCCTTTTTTCGGTGCCTATTATCGTGTTTGGGGAAACGTCAAAAATTGACACTCAACTGACGATCGCCTGCATTTCCGTTGTTGGGGGAGCCGCTTTGCAGCATTGCGCGCGCTCGATAGCCGCTACCGGCCTGCCGGGATTGATTGTCGCGGATTCTGAAGCCATCACGCCAGAAATCAGGGACATCATCGATAGTTATCCCCTCGAAATCATAAATGGCAGCGGATGCAGCGTGCCGATGAAACGTGCATTGGCTGTCAAGCATTCTACATCCGAATGGATAGCGTTAATTGAGGATACCTGTACGCTTGACGATACCTGGCTTTCCGGCTGTGAAGCTGTCCTGGCTTTGAACGGTGCCAGCGGTGCATCAGGCCCTGTCAATCTGGGCAGCCACCTGGACAGACGGGCTCGCGCCCTGTATTGCTCGGATTACGGGCCCTTCTTCCCGTCCAATCGCGAGGCCTCCCCAAATGACGATTACGCAAGCGTGGTATCGGTAGACACCCTGCCAGGAGTAAATCTGCTCTACCACCGTGGCACGTTAATTGGGTACATGAATGATGAGGGGTTGATCGAATCCGAAGTCAATCGCCGAATGCGGGAAAACGGACATACCCTTTATATCCATAAGGACCTCAGTGTGACACTGCGATATGCAGATACAGCCGGAGCATCTTTCAGGTCACGCTTCAACCACGGGCGGCTCTACGGCGGCCTGCAATCACGCAACCTCAGCGTCACCGCGCGGCTGGGGCGGGGCCTGGCCTGCTTGCTGTTACCCGTTGTCTTGTCCCTCCGTTCGCTGCGGGCGCTGGCAGGCACCCGTGAACATATCGCCAGCACAGCTCCGTGGATCCTGATGTTCGAAACCGTCTGGAGCTGCGGCGAGTGCACCGGCTATATTCTAGGCAGTGGTGACAGCCTGGCGGACTGGAAATAATGTTATTGATCGATAAGATACGGACATCGCGACCAGTTAATGCGATCGCCACATGGATAGATCAGCCCGTAGCGGTTCCCCTGGCTATTCTGGCCCTGACAGTTTTTTACCTTCTAACCCTGGTGCAAGGACAGAACTGGAGCGGCGATTTCAGCCTCTATATCCTTCATGCCCAAAACCTGGTGGAGGGCAGACACTATCTCGATACCGGCTACCTGTTGAATCCGGTTTCACAGTTTGTTGGACCTTACGGTTATCCCCCCGTTTTCCCGTTACTACTCGCCCCGGTATATGCCTTTTTCGGCTTTGATCTGGAAGCCATGAAGTGGGTTGGGGTTCTCTCATTTAGTGTCTCATTATGGCTCGCGGCCAGGATATTCGAGCTCCGTCTCCGGCGACACTTTGTTTTCTTCCTTGTACTCGTTGTCGGCCTTAACCCGCTGCTTTGGGAGTTTACCAACCTTATTCGGGCAGATTTCACCTTCATGGTGTTCTGTTATCTGTCGCTTTTCCTGATGCTGCATTTCCACTCTGCGGACCAAAACAGGGCCCGGGCAGCCAGCAGGCAACTATCGGTAAGCTTCCTGATTGGCCTGTCCATGTATCTGGCCTATGGCACCCGTGAAATCGGCATTGTTCTGCCACTCACCCTGCTGACCTACGACATTGTGTGCCGGCGCCGGATTTCGTTCATAAGCATCGGCGCGCTGGGCATCTTCGCTCTGCTTGCCTGGTTGCAAAACCTCTGGTTTTCAGCCTCATTTATCCCCGAGTATTTTCATGAGAACCTGAGCCACCTGACTGAGAGCCAGTCCTCGTCTGCCGACCTGAACCACCTGAACTTCGTGGACCTCAACCCGCGAAATATTCTGGATCGGATTATCGGTTATCGATGGGCCTTACAGGGCTTCTGGCCGACCTCCCCGAGTGCCCTCATCAACACACTGAATGAACTTCTGTTCAATGTATTCAGCCTGCTTGCGGTTGGTGGCTATCTTATGTCGCTGATCCGCAGGATAACTGTCGCGGAAATCTTTCTTGCCGGTTATATCGCGGTGCTGTTGCTCTTCGGCGCGCCTCCTACTGTGCGCTACCTGATCCCTATCCTTCCGTTTTTCCTGTATTACGGATTTCTTTTTTGCCAGGAGATGATTTTCCCTCGCCTGCCGAGGCTGAAATACCTGCTGGCTTGCGGGTATGCGCTGCTTCTGGTGGTTATCAGCGTACCGATCATGACCACCATGAAATATCCACAGTTAGAACAAGGGATTACTCATTCCGGTGCACAAGCCATGTTCCGGTTTGTCAGAGAAGAAACCGCACCAGACGACATCATTGTTTTTATCAAACCCAGGATTATGGCATTGATGGCTGGCCGCGACAGCGCAACGTGGCCATCCAGGGCGTACAGTGGCCCTGTGGCCACGAACCATTTTTTTGAAGCGGTGAGAGCCGACTACTACGTCGACATGAACCTTGCTACCTGGATGCTTCCACTTACTGATTCGGAGCCACCAAGTGACTGTTTCAAATCAACCTTCAAAAACGAATACTTCGTTATTTACCGCTACGACAAACAATTCTGTCCGCAGCCGGAGTGAATAATCTGCCTCAGTCAGATGCCTTAACCCATCCGTTGCGCCAGACGCGAGGATAATTGTGCGAATCTGCATGGTGACCACCTTCTATCCGCCCTACAACTTTGGTGGGGACGGCATCTTCGTCCGTGAACTGGCCCTTGCCCTGGCCAGACTTGGACACTATGTGCGTGTTATTCACTGTGAGGATGCATACCGGCTCGGTGCGAATCCGAGTGATCCGGGGCTTCCCCGGCGATACAACGATCAGGGCGTCGAAGTATGCCGGCTAAAAAGTCCCCTGGGATCGTTGTCGCCGTTGCTGACCCAGCAACTCGGGCATCCCGCCTTGAAAACCAGCGCCCTTGTGGAGCTTCTCAAGGACGATTTTGATGTCATCAATTATCACAATATTTCGTTGATTGGGGGCCCTGCCGTGCTCTCCCTCGGTAAGGCCGCGTTAAAGCTCTATACCCTGCATGAGCACTGGCTTGTGTGTGCGACCCACATATTCTGGAAGAATGGCGCCAAACGATGCGACACCCGCCAGTGTCTGCGATGCTCCCTACGCTCGGGGATACCGCCCCAGATCTGGCGATACACAGGCCTGACGCAGCGCCATCTCGAAAAGATCGATTGCCTGATAACGCCCAGTCGGTTTACGGCGGACCAGCACCAGCAGTTTTTTCCCGATGTGCCGACCCGGAGAATCCCACTTTATTCACGTCTGGAACCCTCTGAGGAAATGATTGGTACATGGAACCATCAGGAAACTCCCTGCTTCGTCTACAGCGGCCGGATCACTGCCTCCAAGGGCGTGGAATCCATACTTGAAACATTCACGGCCCTGGGCGATTACGAGTTGGTGCTTGCGGGTGAAGGTGATGCCCTGCCGCGACTAAAAGAACGTTTCGCTCATTATCCCAATATACGCTTTGTCGGCCGGCTTGATGAAACCTCTCTTGTTCAGCTCTATAGCAGTGCCACGGCACTCCTCTTCCCGTCTATTGCGCCCGAAACATTTGGCTTGACGGCGGTTGAAGCCATGGCCTGTGGCACGCCGGCCATTGTCCGTGATGCCGGAGGCTGCGCGGAAATCATCGAAACCACCAACGCTGGTTTTGTGTATCGGCAGTCCAGTGAGCTTCCTGCTCTATTGCACCGGATTGTCCGTGAGCCGGGTTTGCGTCAACGGTTATCAGAGCTGGCACTGAGCGGAACCCGGAAATTCTACACTCGCCAGCGATATATGGATGATTATCTGGCCTTGATAGATGAATTGCACGGATGCCGGCAGGCAACAGGCGACCGACACCTGACGACACCTGAGGGCCAGAACCAATGAAGGGCCGCCCAAGTGCATCCGATCCCTTGCTGATGATTGCCATCGCGTCCAGTCCACAGGCGGATCATGTCAGCCTTCGTGAAAACCTGGCGAGCGCCGGATTGCTGAATCAGCCCGATATCAAAGTATGCATTGCAGTGTCAGACGAGCAATCTACGCCGTTCGCTGAAGACAAAGTGTCATGCTTCCGGTTTTCCGGCCACACGCCTTTCTTTGACCAGTACGCAGCCATCATCCAACAGACCGGAAGCCGCTACATTGCGCTGCTGGACGCGACCTGCCCTCCGGCAGACGGATGGCTTCGCGCAGCGCGCCAGATGATGCAGGACGAGACGCCCGTGTTCTATGGCCCGGTCAACAGTGGCTGGCCTGAAAAGGACTCCCGCAACACCGGCTACCTGATCGAATATGCCCAATTCAGAAGGCCCGTCGACCCGGAATTACCGGAATACCCGGGCAACAATATTGTCTTTCAGCGTGAGTTGCTTGAGGCAGTCTCTCTTGTAGGCGCAGGATTTCAGAAGACCTTTTTCCTCCGCCAGGTCAAGGAAAAGCTTGGCATTACCCCAAGCGCATGTAACGGAATGATTGTCACCTATCGCAAGCAATACGACTGGAATTATTACCTTCGCCGGCGCTATTGCCATGGCCGCCTTTATGGAGCAAGTCACGCGGAAGTATTGGGATCTCGCCGATATCTCTATGCGGCGGGAATACTCATACTCCCTATGCTCAGATATAGTCGTATACTGCTGGCTGCAAAGCGTGCGCCAGCGCTCTACCGTTCGGTGCTGCGTTTTTCAATGTCCATACTGGTTTCCGAGTGCGCCTGGTCTTTGGGAGAGTGCTCAGGTTACATCGCTGGCCCCCCGGAAGACGGCCTATTTCTGGATTAGAGACAACAAGGAGAAGTTTCACAGTGACTCAACTGCACAATGAAAAGGACAACCAGGTTACTTATTCGGTGGTGATTGGCCGGGTGAGCACGGAAGACGACGACCGAATTCTGGAAACTTTGGAGTCACTCTATAACCAGGAAGAAGACCACTCAGTGGAGGTGCTGCTCGCCGACCGTATCAACGATCATGTCTCACAGCGTATCAAAAATGATTTTCCCGACACCAGAATCATCGAATGCTCGCCCAATACCGATCTGCCCACCATGCGCACGATGGCCACAAAGCAGGCATCGGGTGAGTTTGTGCTGGTGACAGAGGACCACTGCGTGCCTCCCCGCGATTGGTTAAAGCAGTTTACCCGGGCATTTGCCGAACACCCCGAGGCTTCTGCGATTGGCGGCAGCGTAGTGAATGGCGTGACGGATACAGGCCTGGACTGGGCTACCTTCCTGTGTGAATACGCGCCTATGTCCCCGCCAATTGAAAGCGGCCCCACTCCCAACCTGGCAGGCATGAACGTCGCTTACCGGAGAGAGATTTTCAAGAATGTTGACGAGCAGGTACTGACCTCAGGCTTCTGGGAGACCACGTTACACCCGTTGTTGCACAAACAGGGCCATACTCTTATTGCAGACGACAACGTGCGAATTTTTCACTGCAAAAAGTTCAGTCTGGGCCTGTTTCTGAGGCAGCGATTCGTCTATTCAAGATACTATGCGGGCATCCGTTTTACGCCTCAGCAGAAAGCGAAACGGTTGATGTACGCAATGGCATCCGTCGCGCTGCCACCACTGTTAACCTTCCGGTTTTTTCAGAATGCACGCCATAAGGCCAGTGTACGCTCTCACCTCGCCAAAGCCGCACCCTATCTGGTGTTGTTTTATCTGGTCTGGGGTATCGGAGAAGCCTGGGGTTATCTATTCGGACCACGGGATGCACTGCAGGAAATCGAATAGCAGCCCGGGAGGGCTTACCGGGGCCGCACTCAACTGCCTTTGCTTTACATTACAGGGTCGGATTCTCGGTTAAAAGCTCATCAAAGTAAGCGATGGTCTTGATCAACCCTTCTTTTAATTCAATGGTTGGCTGCCAGCCCAACTCGGCTTTCGCTTTGGAGATATCCGGGCAGCGTTGCTTGGGATCGTCTTGAGGGAGTGGCTGATATTCTATTTGAGATTTCGAGCCAATTAGCTCAATGACCTGCTCAGCCAGCTGTTTGATTGTAAATTCATTCGGGTTACCCAGATTCGTCGGACCAATGATGTTGTCCGGCGTGCGCATCATCCTGACGAAACCGTCGATCAAATCATCACAATAACAAAATGATCGAGTTTGGCTGCCATCGCCGTAGATGCTGATCGCCTCATTTCTCAACGCCTGCATAATGAAGTTGGAGACCACTCGCCCATCATGGGGATGCATGCGAGGACCGTAGGTATTAAATATGCGAACGATCTTGATGCCCAACTGATGTTGTTTCCGGTAATCCATGAATAGCGTTTCAGCACAACGCTTACCCTCGTCATAGCATGACCGCGGACCGATTGGATTTACATTGCCCCAGTAGTCCTCTGTTTGCGGGTGCACCGTGGGGTCGCCATAGACCTCACTGGTAGACGCTTGCAAAATTTTGGCACCAATACGCTTGGCCAGGCCGAGCATATTGGTACTGCCGTTCACATTGACCTTGGTGGTCTGCGTCGGATGCCTCTGATAGTGCACCGGACTGGCAGGGCACGCGAGGTTATAGATCTCATCGGCCTCCAGGTACAAGGAGAAGCAGATGTCATGACGGACAACCTCAAAATAGGGGTTATCCAACAAATGGACAATATTTCGCTTCTGTCCCGTGAAAAAGTTGTCGACGCATATGACTTCATTGCCTTCTTTAAGCAGACGCTCACAAAGATGACTGCCTAGAAACCCTGCTCCACCCGTTACGATGACCCTGTTCTTCATATTCCCTGCCTGCTCGTTTGATCCCTGTTACGCAGCTGAACTCCGCTGCCACGTCCGATTCTCGCCTAGCCACGGCGATTCAGGATTTTAACCTGATGGTCCCTGTCACTATCATAGACTGCATTGGGTATAGCGATACTGCGAAGACCATCCTGCGCAGTGGCAATCGCACCTGCTGCTCCCCCATTTGCCAGGCTGACGAAGTCATGGAACTCCTCCACAAACGTCTGCACAACCGTTGACTGCCAGCCCTTGAACTTTTCCCGGAAAATGGCGGGTATGTAGAAGTTCTGCTTCTTACGGGGCTGGCCTCCGGGCTTATCCATCGTGATGATGGTCGAACTCATGGGCGCGTAATAGGCTCGAGCCATGCCCAGATCGCCGTAGGCCTCTACGTAGAAGTGGTACCCTTTCCATTCAGTCCAACTGCTGTGGAGGCTTCCAATAATGCCGGACTGGCTGCGCAGCTGGACGAAGGCGTTGTCCTCGGTGCGGTCAAGTTTCCAGGTTTCTGTACTGATCATACCGGATACGTCATCAATTCTGTCGTCCATCAGGTAACAGATCAGGTCCAGGGTATGGATGCCGTTATCCATCAGGGTGCCACCACCCATCTTGTCCTTGTCATACATCCAGGGAGATTTGAATTCCGAGAGGCCAGTATGGCCTGCATAACCTTTCACATAGCGTAACTGGCCCAGAACTCCGCTTTGGATGGCCGACTTCACTTCCTTGATGGCCGCGAAATACCGATGGTTAAATCCAACCGTCAGGATCTTCCCACAACGCTCGGCCGTTTCAACCATCTGCTCACACTCCGCGAGCGAGCTGGCCATTGGTTTTTCCACGATGACATGTTTGCCGTTCTCGAGCGCCGTCAGTGCAAGGTCTTTGTGAAAGTGGGTCGGTGTCGAAATGATAACCGCGTCGCAGGCGTCTGATTGGAGGAGCTGCTCAGCATCTTTAAACACAGTGACATGCCCGGGCAGCCTGGCCAGCAAGGCTGAATCAAGGTCGAATGCCGCTGTCAGTTTGCACTCAGTGGATACTTCAAGCGCCTGTTTGCGCACATCTCCAATACCGCCCAGCCCTATAAGTCCAAAGCGCATCATGTCTGATCAACTCCCTTTGATTCCATTGAGTATGGTGATTTCCACAAAATCATCTCGAACGCCGGCCCGACCCAAATCAGGATCTGCCGTATCAGTGGCAGACGGGCGAGCAAGATGTAGGTCCTAATCAGCAGCCGGTCGGATGCCGGGTAACTTTCTTCATCATCCATGACTATCATTCGCGGCGATAGCATGTGGGCGTTCAGCCCGATTTTCTTAGCATATCGGATGATGCGCCCCGGTGATATCAGGTTGATAAAGCGCAATGAGTCGACACCTCTCAAATACGTAACGAGCCGGCGGCGCAGGCTTTCGGGAAAATAACCGATTGCCCACAGCCTGGTGCTGGGATGGGGGCCAAGGCAGAATTTATTGCTGCCAGCAAGCCATAGCTTACCCTCTGTTTTCAGAAGCCGCCCCAGCACGATCAATGTCCTGTCTACCGAATAGACGTTTTCCAGAAGATCGGTTGCGACGATTTTTGAGAAATACCGGTCCGGAAATGGCGAAGCCTCGACGTCTGCACACACCAGGGTGGCCGTTACCCCCTGCTCCCTCAACCGCTGCTGACAAATGATCAGCCAACGCAACGCTATATCCATTCCGTAGATGTGAGAGCATTTTTCAGCGGCTGCAATCAGAGCACCGCCGGTACCACAGCCTACGTCCAGTATTACATCGTCGGCAGCGATGCCCAACCGTTCCAGACTGCGCCGGGCCTGACCTGGGCCATTGTAATGATAGGCTTTGTAGCGGGCCGCAAGGACCGGCGGAACATCGTCGGTGATCTCGTAGTAGTAATCCAGCATGGTGGAAAAGTTCTGCTCGGTTTCCGTCGCCAGACGTATCGCTTTAGCGCGTTCCTCTTCAAGACTGAGATACCGATCGGATCTGAGGCGAAAATCAGCAATCCCGAAAATAATCGGGTACTCCTTCGCGCAACCAGCGCATGTATAGCTATCTGGCTGCTTTGAAACGCTGTGTCGGCATTGAGGACACACGAATGGGCCGTCATCCCCGGTATTGGGTCCATCGCTTTCTGGCATCACTATCACTACCCATCTCCGGGACAATGTTCAAATGGCTGCTAGGCCCAGTGCTCCGCAAAAGGAACAGGCTCGCCCTGCTCGCTGGAGGTATACGCCGCCAGCATCAGTGCCAACGTCTTGATATTATCCTGGGCACTACAGGCCGGAACCGTGCCATTGTCTATCGCGTCGATAAGGTTTTTCAGGAGCTTGCTGGTGGCATTGGCAAAGATATCGAGCGGGTCACTGGCAATTTTCCTGGCCTTCTCGCCATTGTATTGAAGCGCCCTACCGCCCAATGAAATATCAAAGTCCACAAAGGGTTTTCGATCACCCCCGCGAATTCCGGCAGTAAACTGAACATTGCCACCAAACTCTGTTTCGATTGAGGCCTTGGTGCCATCCAGTCGCAAATCCAGGTACCGGTGCCTGCCTCTGGTTAGCCGATCCAGCGTGATCTGCGCGGTACGCCCTCCCGGGAACTCCAGCTGGATCAGGTTCAGATAATCCGGCCCCGTCGGATTGGAAGGTTTGGGCATCCTCGCGCTTATGCGCACTGGCTCCTCACCAAAGAAATAGCGGCACAGGTCCAGTACGTGGATACCAAATTCCTTGCAGGTGCGCTGAGGGTCATTTCCGCGCCATCCTGCCTCTGTTTTTTCATTCACGTAAAAATTCTGCTGGGCGTTGATAAACAGCAAATCGCCAAATTCCGGGCTGCCAATTTTCTCTTTTGCTGCCTCGTATATATTCATGAAGCGAAATTCGTTGTTAACCACGATCCAGCGCTTCTGTTTTTCCGCCAGATCAATCAACTGGCGTGCTTCATCCAGCGTTGTCGTAAACGGTTTCTCACAAAAAATATGGCAACCGTGCAGTAGCCCCTGCTCTGCCAGATCAAAATGAAACTGGGTGGGGCTGGCGATGGCCAGAATGTCCGGTTTGGTCTGATCCAGCAGGCTTCTGACATCCGGGAAGACCGGGAACGAAAGCTCTCCTGTTGACGAAGGCTCGATCGCTGGGTCATGACCGCCAACAAGTTCAAGGTTGGCCAATTTTTTATAGGCCGGTAAATGGATGTTTTTCGCCGCTGCACCTAATCCCACCAGTGCGATTTTTTTAAGATTCGAGGTCATGTATCTGATCCACTGCAGTTGGCGACATTGGAACGAACAGGAAGATAGTACCTGAAACACGGAGCTTTGGGCAGGTTGCCGCCAGAGCGCGCTCTGGGAAAAAAGCCAGAACACAGGTGCTTGAATAGCCGCGAGTCTTTGGGTATCTATGCTGTACGGAATACGTTTAGCGTCTATAGATGTAAAAAATACCGACACAGGATTGGGACCGACAAACCAGAGTTTTTCGTGCATGATCGGAACCTAACCTCGGTGCGCTACCTCCCGGAACAATGTGGGCAACAATGTGAGCAACGGAGTATGCAAACAGAAGCACAACTGACGGTGGCCATCGTGGGCGCTGGCCTCATGGGCCATTGGCATGCGCATGCAGCTCGTAAAAACGATGCCATCATCACCGCAGTCATCGATCCAAATGCCGAAGCTGCGAACGCGCTTGTTGGCCGCTACGGCGGTCGCGCCTTTGCTGATTTCGAACGAGCATTGGCGCAGGCCCACTTCGACGTGGTGCATATCTGCACACCGCTCAAAACCCACGTGTCACTTGCCAGACAAGCGCTGATGGCCGAGAAACACGTCATTGTAGAAAAGCCAGTGGCGCCTTCGCGCACTGAGGTATCTGTTTTACAGGATCTGGCCGCAAGCAAGAATCTTTTGCTATGCCCCGTGCATCAATTTGCTTTTCAGCAGGGCGTAGCTTCAGTTCGGGATGAGCTGGCCCGCCGAACCAGCGGTCCATTAGCGGTGAGTTTTGATTTCGCCTCTGCTGGAGGCACGGGACACCAGACGCATGAGCTTGACCAGATTCTGGTAGAGATTCTGCCTCATCCCTTGTCTATTCTTTCTGAAGTCTGGCCAGAGGCGCCGCTGGAGCGGGAATCCTGGTTCGTAGACAATCCCCAGCCTGGGGAGCTTTTTACCTACAGCCAGCATCAAGGATTTCCAGTCGCGATCAAACTAAGCCTCAATGCCCGGCCAACCCACTGTTCAATGACCATTTACCACGAACAGGGCGCAATTCATCTCAATCTGTTTCATGGTTTCGCCGTTTTCGAGTCGCCGACCGTGTCCCGGTTTCGAAAAATCGTCTCACCCTTCGCACTGTCTCTGAATACACTCATGGCGGCAAGCGGCAACCTTTTAAGACGCGCTCTCAACCGCGAACCTGCCTATCCGGGCCTGCGAACTTTGATTTATCGGTGTTATCAGGCCGTCAAACAATCGACGCCAGGACCGATTTCGCGTGAAAACACGCTTGCAGTCGCTACTATTACCGAATTGGTCAAAGGTAAGCTGTCAGCTGCCGCAACGACACAAATGGAGCATTGGCGTCAATGAATATAGGGATAGATGCAACCTGCTGGTGGAACCAGAGGGGCTTTGGCCGAATGGCCCGCGAGCTTTTGTCAGCGATGTTCGCCCTGGATTCCGAGCACATGTTTTATTTATTCATTGATCAGGCGCCGACTGAGTCAATGAACCTTCCGAACGTGGAAATTATTCAGGTATTCCCAGACCGCCCAGCCACCGCAGCCGCGATCGCCAATTCCAGTCGTTCATTGAAGGATATGGTGCAGCTTTACAAAGCGGTGTCGGGCTCACCCATCGACCTGATGTTTTTCCCGGCCGTTTATTCGTGGTTTCCGATACCGAAGAAGATACCCGCGGTCGTGACGCTGCACGATGCCATTGCCGAGCACTTCCCAGAGATGATATTTCCTGACTGGAAAGGCCGGTTGTTCTGGACATTAAAGGTGAAATTGGCACTGTGGCAATGCAAACGGGTAATGACTGTGTCAAACGCCGCCAAAGCAGAGATCAAACAGTATCTGGGGGTAAACGGTGATTTGATTGATGTCATCAGCGAAGCCCCCAACGAACTGTTTTGCCAGTCCGACAACGCCGCGGCCGGCCAGGAACTCAGGCAACGTATTGGGATACCACCGGAGGGCCGGCTAATCGTTTACGTTGGGGGGCTGGCGCCCCATAAAAACCTGCATGGTTTTCTGGAAGGGTTTGCGCGGGCCAGGGCCAAGCAGCGAATAGATGATGTTCATGTGGTGTTGGTAGGCGACTATGATGGAGCCGGATTTCACTCCAATTCTGGTGATCTGCAACAATTTGCCAATGATGAACGAATAAAGGGGCTCGTCCATTTCACCGGCTTCATCTCAGATGAGGACTTGCTCATTCTCTACAATGACGCCATGGCGGCCGCCATGCCCTCGTTTTCCGAGGGGTTCGGCCTACCCGCAGTCGAGGCCATGGCTTGTGGAACGCCCATCCTCTCCAGCGACCAGGGCTCACTGCCCGAGGTGGTCGGAGAAGCCGGCGTATTCTTCGACCCTTATGATGTGGACTCAATCAGCGAAGCGATATTGAAAATGTCGACCGATCGCGAACTCAGGCATAAGCTGTCGGCCATCGCCATTGCACGGGCGCAGAGCTTCACCTGGGAGCGAGCTGCCAAGCTTGCACTCGGCTATCTGGAGGCGGCAGCACAGGGAGTTAAGGTACGCCATGGATAATCATGCAGACACTCAGCCGTCCGAGCATCACTACGACCTGACCGTGATCATTGCGGAAGAAATGGCTTCAGCCAATCTTGGCCTTATTTTCAGTACCTTGCGGCCATCAGACTACCCTGCGGTCGAGTTTCTTGTTTGCAGCGGAAGCGACCGCACACTGCTTGCTGACGTTCCGGAAAAACCCAATGTCCGTATCGTTACCGCACAATCTGATAACAGAATTCCTTTGCTATGGGCGGACGGAATTCGGGAGGCCACAGCGCATAAAATTGCGTTGACCACGGCCCATTGCGTTCCCACGAACGATTGGCTTGACCGCTTACTGGCATACCCGATGGATGGAAACCAGGTTGCCGTTGGGGGCGCGATTGAAAATGCTGAAAACGATACCAGAATCGGCGGTGTCATCTACCTGTTAAGGTATGTTCGCTACACCGGTGCCCGACCAAGCGGGCCGGCTCGGGATTTGGCTGCAGACAATGCGCTGTATCGCAAAGCAGACATACTGGCCCATGAAGATTTACTCAAGATTGGCTTCTGGGAACCTTCCTTTCATGAGCGTTTCCTGGCCGAGGGCAAATCCCTGGAATTTGATAACCAATTGGTTGTCGTGCATCACAACTGTTACACCGCAAAACAGTTTGTTCGCCAACGGTACAGCCACGGAATCGAATTTGGTGCAGCGCGGGCAAGAACCATGACTGGTCCCAGACGATTGATGATGATCGCCCTGGCGCCACTTATCCCGGTGGTGTTTACGCGAAAGATCATGGCCTCCGCTCGTCAGGATAACCGGTTTAACCTGGGCCTGAACCGGGAGATGGGCTGGCTGCTGGTGTTCGTATTGGCCTGGTCGGCGGGTGAAGCCGTTGGCTATATTAGAAAGTGATGCTGGACGTGTGCAAAAAGGGAATTTTCAAAAAGGAATCGTCAGAATGACTAACCAGGAACGTGCAACAGAGAACAAAATGCCGCTTACCATCAGTGTCATTATGCCCGTCTATAACGGCATTGAGTTTATCAAGCAGAGCCTGCCACCTTTGGTGGCCATGCGCGACCGGGGTGAAGTGCTTGAAGTTCTTGTTGTGGATGACACCTCCAACGATGACACCCCGGGGGTTGCCCGTAGCCTCGGCGCTACCGTCATGCCCTCTGGCGGACGTCTCGGCCCGGGTGCTGCCCGCAATATCGCGGCGAAAGAGGCTAAAGGCACAATTCTCTGGTTTATAGACGCTGACGTAGTGGTCCATGAAGATGCCGCCAGGGTAATGCTTGAGGGGTTTGATGATCCCGATGTGGTGGGCGTCTTTGGTTCTTATGACGACAGGCCGCCGGCACAGAACTTCCTGTCTCAATACAAAAACCTGGTTCACCACTATTACCATCAGCGCGCCAGAAAAGAAGCTTCGACCTTCTGGTCAGGGTGTGGCGCAATTCGAAAAGAAGCGTTTCTTCAACAAGGCGGCTTTGATATTGAAATGTTTAACCGGCCCTCGATTGAAGACATTGAGCTGGGCTATCGGCTGATTGAAGCCGGAGGCAAGCTTTTGCTGATGACTGACCTTCAGTGCACGCACCTCAAGGAATGGCGATTTGTAAATCTGGTTCATACCGAGGTGTTTTGCCGGGCAATACCCTGGGCACGATTAATGCTGCGCCGTGGCGGCCTGGATAATGACCTGAATGTTGGTGTGAGTGAACGGATAAAAGCACTGCTTGCTGGTTTGTTGGTTCTCACTGCACTCCTTGCTCTTGGAGGCATGATATCATCGGTTTACACCTTGATAGTCGCGCTGGCGGTGATTTACGCCAATTGGGACCTCTTTAAACTGTTCCATAAACGCAAAGGGTTCTGGTTCGCTTTAAGAGGTCTGCTATTTCATCAGATCTATTATCTGTACAGCGCCAGTGCCTTTGCTTGGGCCCTGCTCGAAAACAAACTGGGAAGAAATGTTGCCTGACATCAGGCTACTGCGTGGCTTCCTTTTTAAACGGTACCCATATGAAGGCGATCCTCACTTTCCACAGCATTGACGACCGGGGCACTGTGCTCAGCTTCCCACCGGCAACCTTTGCCAGAATGATCGAAGAGATTCTGGAAGGTGGTGTCAAAATCTGCAGTCTGGACCAATTGCTCTGCCCGGAAACGGATAACGCGCTCACAATTACCTTTGATGACGGTATGCGATCTGTCTATGAGAATGCGCTTCCGATCCTGAAAGACGCGAATGTTCCATCTCACCTGTATCTCACAACGGGTGTTGTCGGCCGCACGAATAATTGGCCGACCCAACCCAGGGGCGCTCCTGCGTTCGATATGATGGATTGGCAGGAACTGGAAGCCTGTGTCGACGCTGGCATGAAGATCGAAAGTCACACCGTATCCCATCCCAATTTGTGCCGGCTTGACCGGCAACAGATTGAGGAAGAATGTGAAACTGCAGATTTGAGCATCGAAAAGCAATTTGGGCGTCGGCCACAGCATTTTGCCTATCCCTACGGAATATACGACGCCCGGGTTGCTGAAATTGTCGGCCAGAAATACCAGACCTGTGTGACGACTGCGCTATTGCCCATCGGGAAGAAACTCAAAGCTGCGGAGCTGCCCAGGTTAGACAGCTATTACCTGCAAAAACGTCGAGATTATCGTCACTTTTTCTCCCCTACTGCAAGTGGCTACTTGCGGCTACGTCATGGGTTGCGGGTTTTTCGGAGTATGTTTTAAGCAAATTCAAAACATTTTAGACGCAGGCACTTCCCGTCATGTAGTTGCTTCACCGAACATTCTGGTGGTCAAAACTGGAACTTCAACATCAAAACTATATCCAACCATAGAATGGAAGCGCAAACTCTACATTTGTCACCGAAGGTAATTTTAAGTTACATCCTGGAGAAAAGCGTTCTATTTTTGAAAGAGCAAACACCAGTCCGCAGTTTAAAAATTGAACCTTGATTTAAACTATCGTTACAAATCATTGGGGGATTTAATCGTGAGTACAGATAGCAATCGATGTGCAATAGCAGTATTTGGCTGCGCGCTTCTCACCGTATTCCATGTTGGAAGCGCAATTGCCGCAGCCCCAACAATTTCTCGCATAAGCACAGATTTCGAACGAAACGAAATTTCAATTTCAGGCGTGGGATTTGGCAGCGGTCCGAATGTGCTCCTCTACGATACTTTTGAGTCGCCCGGCGCAGCTACAGGAGCGGTCATTACACTAGCCGCTTCCGAGGAAGGAGCATGGACGGAATTCAACCAATATTACCTGCCAACTTATGCCGGCTCTGGGCGTTCAGGTTCACAGAGCGTCAAGGTGTTTGATGGAGCAACACAAAATACAAATCAACTCCGACTCAGGTTTGATGGAATTCAAGAATTCTTTGTGAGCTATTGGGTATACCTTGAGGGACCAAAATATTTCCCAGGCGACTTGGTATCCTCGCCGAGAACATTTAGCGAGGACAGCTCATTTAAAATGCTTTGGGTTTTCGATACAGATGTCAAAGGCAACTCATCAGATGTCGTCTTACCCACACACGTCGGTGGTGGGAGGTTCTATCTTGCTGGAAACGATACTAATCTTGTGACAGGTTTAAGCAATGACTGGTGGAGTTGGGATCAATGGATGCGGGTTTCCTTCTGGTTGAAAGCTAATCCTGAAAACCCAACGAATCCAGGAACCATTCATTTCGACACCCTCTCTGCGGATAAAGGGTATACCCAGCGAGTCTTTAATGTGCCTGTCTTTGATTCAGATGGCCCTGCCCAAAAACAATTCCAGCAAATGAATTTTCCTGGATGGATTCGCTCGATTAAGGGTTCCAGTACAAATATTCTTTATGATGACATCTATGTGAGCACTGGACCAAACTCGGCAGCGCGGGTTGAACTCGGCAACGCAGCATACCTGGATGACGTTACTCAGCTTGAATTGCTAACAATCGATTCCTGGACTGATACGGACATTCAAGCGAGTGCCAGCACCGTTGAAGAGGGATCCATGCAAAAATTTTACTTATACATTACCGACAGCAGCGGAGAAACAAATGCCCAAGGGATTCCTCTAGAGAGCCCTCCGTCCCAGATCAAGTCATTCGAAGTTGATTAGAAAGTCAGAAATAGCCAGAGTCGGCGATTTTCAACCTAGTTGTCCAAATGACCGCTTTTAAGCGGCCAGTTTATTGCGCTCAACTTCCTGCAATTTGCCAGGGTTGAGCGATACCGGTCCGGTCACTTCCCAGTTTCGGGTGGGGCCAGACCAGCGCCGCGGATTCCGGCGCTTTGCTCTTTCATAAACCATTTTCCGGTGTGCCAGGTGCTCATGATCAACACCACGGTGGCGATCCGCCGGTGTCACCAACCGGATACCGCTGTGCAGGTGCTGTTCGTTGTAGGCGTACTCGAACGCCAGCATCCAGTCACGCACAGCCGTGAGCGATTTAAAGCCTTTTGACGGCCACTCCGGACAGTATTTGACGGTCCGGAACAGCGACTCCGAGTAAGGATTGTAGTGGCATAGTAAATCTGGCCACCTGATTTTGAGTGTATGATCACTCACATA
>OJCB01000077.1_pt1 | contig 41255 bp, 26 predicted proteins | sample 1591501 | NCBI WGS metagenome assembly OJCB01 (sample SAMN05416813, study PRJEB24817) | seawater metagenome | isolation source: Sea water | place: Canada:Atlantic | collected 2013-07 | reverse complement strand
AGATGTGTATAAGAGACAGGGCCAACAGTTCTCCATCACGATTCCGCGCGATTCCCATTTGTCGGTTTTCGAATTCAGAACAAAAGCTTCAGCTTTCAACCCCTGAAATTTCCGCCCCGGCACCCCGACGCCGAACCGGGCAGCAATCGTCCACACCTCTCCCTTGTGTTCAAAAAGAACCCCATGGCTATGACGGTCCTCACCTTTGAACCCCGGCCCGATAACTTCCAAATCTGACCAGGTTTTCCCGCCATCAGTAGATCGCTTTCCTTGTAAAGTCTCAGCGGCACTGTTTTCATCAATCGGACTCGCCGCCCAGTTAGCATAGAAAACGCCTTCGTGTTCGAGAATGGCCGCGCCGTGAAGAAATTTATAGCCGTCGGCATCCGGTCGATGAATCAGGCGATGCTCAATGCCCTCCGGAACAGGAAGCTTTCCCGGATCAGCCGACAATTCCGGACCACTCCAAAGCGGAAACATCTCCGGCGGAGCCGGTGCCGGCCCGGGTTCCGGCAAATCGGTTCCGCCTTGAACGCTCAACTCATCGATCAGATAAAAGGCCCCTTCCGCAATCCGGGTTCCCGAAACAAAACTGATTCCATCGATCAAAAGGTTCATCCGGTAGGCAACAAGCGTAGCCGTCGGTTTCTCAGGAAGAACATCACTGCCAGGTTCCGAAACCCGAATTTCGATCCCGTGTGACTGGGCATCAAGCAGGGCTTCAATCCGTGTCCAGACTGGATTTGATTCATCCAGAGTCGGTGGAATTTTCACCTGCCCCACATTCTCCCATGTACGGCTAAAGCCGTCGAACTGCTGCAATCGGCCGTTGCTCTGCACACAAAGATTCAACTGGCTGGCATCCTTGCCCTTCGGCTCCTGTGTCCAAATGTGGAAAGTCCGACCGTTCCCGTGAGAAACTGCCAGACGAAAATCAATCAGGACACGCTGCTTTGGGGAGTCAAAGGAATGAGACAAAGCTACCAGGCCGGCATCCTGAGATCTTTCCCCGCGGAGTTGCCCGGATTTCGTGAGGGAAACAGCAGGAGCCTGCCCCGGCTGGAACGGGTGCCAGTTGTTCAGCGAATCAGGCTGCTCGAAATCTGAATGGAAGATGGGCTCCGCGACAGCCCCGGCTGGAAAGCTTCCAAGGGATGCAGAAAGAAGGAGGAGGACAAAAAAGGATCTCAATTGGAAAGGATTGGGCATAAGACAGTCAGCCCATTATTCTCACAGAATCGGAGAAAATGGCAGAACATCATTGCGCCTGCCTTGATGACACCTAAGCGGAAATCCTAAGGGGAACCAAGAATTTGCAAATCTTCGGGGGGAGACCTCACCACTTCCCCGTTCCGAACCGGAATCCCCACGGTCTCCGCATTCGCCGTTCGGCTCCACGAAACTGATGAGCCAGTCGATGAGCTTCCAACATCTCCGTGGCCACCCGAAAAATTAGGGCTGGCAGTGTCAGTACTCCAATCCTCCTGCGACGTCGTTTTGACAATCTTCTGAGCTTTGTAATACCAGGTTTCATTGCCATCCTCTGATGACTCTTTCCGAACCGGTTCCCCATATTTTTCCACCAGTCGCGACGTGGTCATTCCCGAATAAATCAGATTCTTCGGCTTCGATCCACAAGCAACAAGAAAGAGCAGAGGCAGGAGAATGACAAAGAGGGATGAGTTTTTCATTCGGCAATGAGGTTCACAGTTCGTAATTGGCATTCTGCACATTTCGAGCATGGCGGGAAGGATAAGTTTCCGGGCACAGAGAAACAGGGCAAGCCGGAAACGGTTGTTGGAGGAAATAATCATTAATCAGATCCGCCCGTGCCACGCTGTCGCTTTAATTGTCCGGTCCCTGTTGATAAAGTTTACAAATCCGCGACACAGGAAATCTGCTGTATTGTCAGAGAAAATAATCTAATCACACCTCGCAAACTCCACACTTCTCCAAAGATTGGCCTTGCACTTGATTCAGATGATTTTCCATAGTGAGCCAACAGTCCATTTAGTAAGGATTTAAACAACCTTTTCCCATGTCGAAATTTGAGATCTACTTCAGCCATCCCTGGAATCCGGACTACTTACCGATCAATGAAATGCTGTGGAGAACGGTGGCCGACGACTGCCAATTGATCATCGACCAGCCCGAACCAAGCTCGGAAGAAGATAAGCCCTATTTTATCAGCCGTATGGAAACGATCATGCGAAAGGCTGACGTTTTTCTATGCTGTCTTCCTGCATGCATCCCCGATAACGAAGCCGCAATTGACAACAGTGCTTCCGGCGACTGGAGATACAAAGCGTGCTCACCTTACATTCTCTTTGAGCTACGGCTCGCTCAGCGTTTGGGTCTGCCCTGTTTTGTCCTGCTGGATCGTGCCACCCGCTTCAAAAGCCACCTTTTAGAAGTCCCTAATTGTACATCTGTTGAGAGGGATTTTGAGGACCTCAGAGCCCGCCTCGGAAATAATCAGGAGGATTCTCAACTTCAAACCGAGGTCACGCAATGGCTGGAGAGAGTGAAAAGATGCCGTGTGCCTGAACTCTGGACTCCCCCTTCCCGAACGGCCTACCTGATCGACGAAGAAAGTGAAAATGCTCCGAAAATTAATTTGATCGGAGAAGCATTGGTAAAGGGCAACTTCGATGAGCCAAAATCGCTTGAGAAGTTTTGTCAGACAGATGCTGAGCTGTTTCAATCCTTGCGTTCCATCGGCTTGCTCGTCGCGGACGTCAGCAATCCGAAATTTCAGCCTCTCTATCTTGCCGCACATTCCCTGATGATTCCCACCATCCGGTTAAGCTCCGGAAAGGATCCTGCCTTAATGCCTGATATTCTCCAGGGTCATCCCGCAGGATATCAGAAAGACACGATTTCTGTGGTGGGAATTGACGACGAACTTCAGTTTCACCGGATATCAGACCGGGCGTCTGCTGTCTCAAGGAAATCCGAGTCATTCAGCAGTGAACGGGAAGGATTGAGAATGCTGAGTCAGCGAACCTTTAAAAAGGCTGAACATCTCGTTTTCATCAGCCACGATGAAAAACTGGGGAACCGCGAACTCATCGACGGGATCGTGAGCACCCTGAAAGATCGCGGAGTGAACTGCTGGGAATACAAAGTTGAGAACCGATCGGGGGACATTTGGCTCGATGAAATGAATAAAGCTCTGGAAAACGCCACCCTCCTCGTGGCATTGCTCAGCGAGGGATACGAACAGAGCCCGGGTTGCACTACCGAGTGGAGTTACGCGCTAAACAATCAAGTCCCGGTACTTCCCTTTCTCACGGGAAACCGAAGCCGCCCCATCGTTGGACTGCGGGGAGCACATGCTGCTCACGAACATCTCAACAGTCAGACCCCGTTGGAAGACAGAGTTAATCGTGTCGTTAACAATGTCGTCGAAGTCCTCCAGGAACGGCGGAATCCAGTATTTATCGATCAAGAATGATCTTGTCGAGTCCACAGCAAACGTAATAGGTCGCCCGTTCACATTCTCTCTTGCTCAAACGGCTGAACCTAATTTTCCGGCATGGATTTCGAATAGAGAACCGTCCACTCCGCAGATTCGCGGACAAGATCCTGAACACAGCCCTCAGTCGCCAGCAACACATCCGTATTCCACGAATGGGGATTAGATGATTTCTCCCCGGCGGTTTGATACTTCTCCATTCTCGTCTCCAATCGATTGAAACGCTGAAGGTGATTGTCGAGAATCCCGATCATCATTTCTGAACGATCCGAAAGGCGTTGGCACTCGCTCTGGAATCGAACTCCATTCAGGGCCGCCACCGCCGCAGGAACCAGTGCGGTAAAGAATGCTGCCCAGGGAGCTAAACGAGTCGCAATTTCTCCCGGAGCCTTGTCATGAAATCCTCCCTCAAGGCAGATTAAGACAATATCGAAGATCACCATCAGAATCACCGAGATACTGAGCCATTGAGCAGCCGGTTCGATGAACTCTAACAAACCGTGATTCTCTCTCGATGTCTTCCGGTGATAACCGCGCTGGGTGTCTTTATCTTCGAGATAGCCAATCAGGGCGTCTTTCACTTTCTGACGTGCGACCGCTGGCTTCAAATGAATGACCTTCCCATCCCTTCCCGAATCAGCAGCAAACACCACTTCCGGATTTAAGGCCCTGACAAACGCATCAAAAACCCAGTCGAAAATACCCTGGGCGAGTGCTCGCGATGCATATTGCGCCGTGCCCGCCGCCGGCGGTTGAAAACTCCCCAGAAGAGGCAGGTAAAACATAGGCCTGAGCCGTTCCGCGAGGTAGCGATAGTTGATGGCCCGCTCATTCCACATTCGCCTGTTCCCGATCGATGTCAGTGCAAAAATCAGACACACGACGAAGAGCTTGAGGGCAACAATGATAGCCAAAGTCCGTAGATAGCCGTGCCCCCCTTCGTGACCGGAATCTTCTTTGCTTATCTCATCAGGATTGTTCGATGGCCTTTCATGCTCATCATTCCCGTGCCCATCCACCAGCACCGCAGTTTTAGAACCCGTCTCCGAAAACATCTCCACAGCAATCTCTCTGAACTCTTTCTTTTCGCCGATAATCACCAGGCTCAATCCCGCCAGGAGGACCGCGACAACAGCGAGGACATAGCTGAGAGTAAAAGCTCCCCGGTAGAGATCAGAGTAGTAGTAATTCAAATACTTACTTCTGTTTCGAAATGCGAGGATTGGTTGCAAGGCTTCCTCGGAAGCCCGCTTCTCCGGAATCTCTTCCTGTTTCGATTTTGGATGGTTTTTCTGTGTATCGTCCGTCTGAAGCAGCTGACTTTCACCTCCCTTGATCGCTTTCAACTCCCCGTTCAATCCCCGCCACCATTTCCGCACGGGAGGTAACACAACAGTGTGATACCACTTCGCCGCGATCCCCGCGATTCTGACAAAATTCTTCCATCCCAGCCCGAGTTGATTCACCACAAACGCCCTTCCGCCTTTCTTCGGAGGCATGGTCGAATCATCGAAGAACTCCGCTAAAAACTCCAGATGCTGCTGAGATGAGTCCTCTCCATGCTCACTTCCAAGGCCCAAATTTGGACCGGCGACGATTACCTTGATCCACTCGTCGAGTTCGCCTTCGACTTTGGTCTGATCATCATAATTGTTTTCCCCGAAGGTGAAAAACTCCTCATCAAGAAACGCACCTTTGAAAGGTTCACCCGGTTCGATCAAAGTAATTCGGATTCCGGAGATCTCGCGAACTTCTTTTCCGTCTTCGTCTTTTTTCCCAATAGACTGCAGATCAAAATGAACCACCGGAAGCTGAAAATGCTGAGCCTCACGAATGGTTTCCAGCGTGCCACCTGCTCCTCCACTGCGGGAGCGGTCCGCCATCGTTATCACGAGGTCACAATTGCGCAGGATCAGTTCGGATTGAGCCCGATACGCATAGGCCCGCCGATCTTTATCAATCGTAGATTCCTTCTCCTTATCCCCTCTGCTCACTCCAAAGGGATACGGTTTCTCCGGACCGTCCGAGACAATCACGTGGGTGCAGTCTTCGAAGAGTTCATCGAAAGTCTCCTGCGCCTCCGAATCGCGCGAGTCCCGGTAGGCTTCAACCGAAAAGGGCAGGATGGCGGACTGACGGAAATGCGTTTTACCGACTTCCTCTTTCGATGCTCCTTTTCGTCGTTTGAATTCCTTCGAAATCACCGTGTCCGCCCCCTCAGCAATTCCACTGACCAATCGCAGAATCGGCCGCTTCTTAGAATAGAACTGCAAAATGTGATCCGGAGAATCAGGGGGAGTCTGGGGGTCCTCAACCCCGGGGGCAAACTCAGCGAGGCGGTGTGCGATTCGATCCAGAAGCCAATTGATGGAATCGGGAATCATTCCCTTGGCATCCAAAGGTAAATCACGGTTCCCGGCAAAGCCAATTCGCAGGACAAGATCCGGTCTGGATGGCAGGGATTTCTGTGGCTCGCTGGATTCTGTCATAATGATTACCGGAACCTTCTTGAAAAAATCCGCGTTTTTCCAGTATAAAGCGCACCGCTTTCAGAAATCTTTAACGAAATCCCCTCTATATTCGGGAAGCGAGAATACCTATTGGGAGGTTTTTTGAGAAACAAGCGATGAAACCGTCCCCCCGCATCGAGCTTCTCTACATCATCATTTTCTCAAACTAAACCTTCAATACACCGCTTCATGTTCATCTATATCAGCGCCATTCGTTCGAAACACCCGAAAGAAAACGCTTGCATTTTTTCTCAATATTGTAGAAAACGGCAGGCCATTCTCACCTAGTTGCGAAATGCCATCTACCAAACGAACAACTACAAAAAAGAGATCTGCCAAAAAGGCACAGCCCAAGAAGAAAGCCCCTACTAAGAAGAAGGTGGCCAGAAAACGGACTGCAAAATCGCAATCGGCCGGAATCGCGATGCCAGTAGCTCTAAAGGAATCGGAGTGGGATCGCCTTCTTCGCGATATTGCGGTAGGAAATGTAGTTCCTGTGCTGGGAGGCGGTTTGCTTAGATACGACGCGGACGACCCTTCCTCGGACGGCCCCTGTTTTTACAGAGATCTATCTTTCCGGCTACTGAAACGCTGGAAACTTGATGCCGATTTGGGAAATCGAGTAGGCCGCGCAGCTCTTCAAGAGGCGGTGAGTCGCTACTACGAAGAGGGGAAACAGGATGGAGATGGGGAATCCGAGCTGAGACTCAACGACGCGTATCAGCACATTGAAGAAGAGGCGCGGAAAATGAAATTCCGGTTTCCACCGATGATAGACCAACTTGCGTCGATTCGCGGGTTTCGGACGTACCTCACAACCAATTTCAACGACAAACTCGAAACTGCACTAAAGAAGGCGGGGCGTGAGGCAACAATTGGCAGCTTCTGGCCAAATCATGCGAAAAAGGTTCGCTCTTCGCTCAACAGTAAAATGCCGGACGAGATGATTGATGATCTTGATTCGGAATTGCTCGATGACGATTTTCAGAACGCTGAAACGGACAGGAATGCCTGTCAGGTTTTTCACTTATTGGGAACCAGTAAAGTCAAGAAACCGCATACTTTTGCAATTTGGGATAATGACCTGCTGAACTGGATCATGGAGCTGAATGATGGTTGCCCCGAAATTGTGGGTCAGTGTTTCGAGGGCAAAAATCTTCTTTTTCTAGGGCTACAGTGCGAAAACTGGTTGGCTCGATTTCTTCTAAGGATCGCGAACCGAGGCCCTTTGGAAGAGGTGGCAAATCGCAATTATTTCGCTGACTGGACTACACCGAAGGACACTTTGATCTTTCAATTCATCCGAACTCTCGGCCCCAGTAGAATTTCCGCTGTGGAGTTGGCTACGGGTGGTTTGGAATTATTTATTCACGAACTTTCTGAGCGTTGGGCAGCATATGAATTACAAGGAGGATTGCCAAGTCAGAACCAAGAGCACCCTAAATTCGTACCCCCAAAGAAGACACCTCCTTTGGGTGATTTCATCTTCATCAGTTACTCGCGGAAAAAAGATCTAGTAGTTGCGAAGGCGATCAAGCAACAACTGGATAGCTTGGGAATCCCCGCCTGGTTTGATTTGGAGCAAACCGGGTCCGGATCATCATGGGAACTGGAAATGACTGACGCGATTTCCCGTTGTACGGCGTTTCTACCAATCATCTCTAAGGAGTGTCTCGCCGAAAAGAAGGGATACTACTTCACGGAATGGCAAATCGCCGCCAAAATTCCTTTAGCACCCGCTACTAAATTCTTTTTTCCCGTTCTGCTGAAGACGACCAAATCGAAACACATGAACGTTCCTGAGAAAATTCAGAAAATCACTCACACGCGGCTACCGGATGGGTTACCTGACAAGGACTTCTCGGAGAAGATTCAAGCATTCTGGGGAGAAGTCACTACATGAGTGAGGTAGATTCAAAATTGGAATCCCCCTGGCTCGGGCCGGAATCCTTCAGCGAAGCGGACTCACATAAGTTCTTCGGTAGGACTTATGAAAAATCGGACCTCCGCCGGAGATTGCAACGCAACGTGTTGACCGTTCTTTTTGGAGACTCCGGGCTGGGAAAGACATCCCTGATAAGAGCGGGCCTTTTTCCCGACCTCCGAAAGAAATGGCTCACACCTGTCTATATCCGTCTCCAGTTCGGGGAAGATTCCGAGAGCCTCCTCGATCAAATCTGGAGCAAGATTGATGATGTCGTACCTGTTGAGAAAGATAGAGGTAAGTGGCCGAGGAATCTATGGGCTTGGTTCAACGACAACGACAAAGGTATTCTAAGCGAGAGCCTCGACGGAGCGTCGGTAGTTCTGGTGTTCGATCAGTTCGAAGAAGTATTCACCAAGGGAAGCTCGGAGCGCTGGTCAAAGCAGAGCGCGGAATTTCTCAATCAATTGGCTGATTTAGCAGAAAATCGAATACCTGAGGAGTTTGTTCAGATTTTTGATTCAACCACCAAGAAAAACCAAAAGGAAGCGGAGAAGATCCGGGCCCGCTATTTTGACTCGTCTGGAGAAGGTCTACCACCCTATCGAATTCTGCTGAGTCTTCGGGCGGACTATCTTTTTCTTTTTGATCGCTTGGCGACACAGCTTCCCAGCGCCATGCGGCGAAGAATGGAATTGAAGCCGCTTGGCCAGAAGGAAGCCTTGGAGGCAATCCAAAAACCAGCGCCTGATTTGATCGCAAAACCTGTCGCGGAAATCATTGCGGATCGCCTCAATGAACTCCCCGATACGATTTATGACCTGGATCTCGCTGCTGAATCAAAGATCCCGGTCCGCATTGTTCCCGCATTGCTGAGTATGGTCTGCGACCGACTCAACAAAGATAGACTCAAAGCAGGGAGGAAGACGATTTCCGAGGACCAGATTGAAGAGAAATTCGATCTTATTTTCGAGTCCTATTATCACGACGTATTCAACGACCTTGGCGAAAGGGTTCGATCAGCGCTACTTGACGCATTCGGTAGAGATGAGGGAAGCAAGCGCACGTGTTCCTTGGCGAAGATTAAAGAAGATTTTGGAGAAGGCCAGCTTCAAATACTTCTCAACGAAGAGGTGCTTCAGCCTTCTTCGAGTAGACCGCATGAGTTGAAGGCCGGATCTCACTTTCCCTATTCAGATGAAAAATATGCCCCGACCAAAACGGCCCCCCAATCAGAAGATGAGACTATTTTCGAACTGGTTGAGTTGAGTCCTCTTGAAAAAGTGGTCGCAAATGTGAAACGCGAAGTCGAAGGGCATCTGGTCGACAACAACGAGCACCGGAACCTTCAATTGCAAGACACTCTCGAGAAAGCAATCGGGAAAGTCCCAGTGGAATTGTTGGTGACCAAACGACTACTCCAGGTTGAAGAGCGCGATAAGAAAATTTTCGTTGAGATTATTCACGATCGATTCGCCGAAGTCGCCTCTCAGAGTAAGAGGGTTCGTGAAGAAGAGGATGCTGTTCTCAAAAGAGCGAGGGAAGTGGAGCAAGAAAAAATCAAAACAGCCAGAGACAGGCTGAAAGAAGAGTTGCGAGTCACAAAGGATGAGGCCGTCGATCAACTTGACGAGACTCGTAAAGCGAAGGAATCCGCAGAACGTCAGCTTAAGGAAACACTCGAAGCCTCTCATATAGAAAAAGAGAGACTTCTGGCTCTGCAAAAAGGGTTTTTCGAGAAAGTAGAGGAATCGGAAACGCTTGTCAGGACAGCCAAGAAAAATGCGGAAGAAGAGAAAAGAAAAGCGGGTGAGGAGAAGAAGAAGGCCGAGGAAGAAAAGGCAAGGGCAGAAGCAGAGATTCGAAAAGCAAACGACGCCATAAAAAAATCTGAAAAATCCAAGCGCAAGGCAGCTATTGCGGTTGCATGGTTTTCATTGGCCATTCTTGTTGTTTCGGTTTCCACCGTACTTACAATCGGCTCGAAGGCGAATCGTCTCCAAGGTGCTGCAAAGGCCGCGGAAATTGCAGCTAAACTAGCCAAAGAGAGAGAAACCTCTACTCTCGCAGCACTCAATGACAAGGACGAAGAGTTAAAGGAGCTAAATAAGTTTTTGGAAGCTAGCCTTCAACAGGTCGAAGATGATCGTGCCGATTATTTTATGGAGAAAGCAGAGCTTGAGAAGGTTTCAAAAGAGCATGAAGCTAGTATGAGACGTTTTCTCCTCGTCGAAGCCGATGCGAACCGTCTACCCTTCGTTGAAGCGGAAAACCTAAAACTACAAGAGCAAATCGACGGCCTCACAAAATCGTTGCTCGACTTGAAAGGCGAATCCACTACTAAGACTCCGATTGCTCTTCCCATAGGCGTCAAGAGTCAGGAATCAAGAGAACAAGCGGCTAAAGAATTAGTACAAGAATTTTTAGAAGCTGGAGCAGGTAGAGGAACTCGGAACCAGTGGGAAATGTTCGCCGAATATGGCAATGATTATCTCGATGGCAGCACCGATCTGAGCCGTGATGATATCCAACGTAAAATTGAAGCATCCCGCAGAGATCTTGAAGAGGCAGATTATTGGTTGCGTGCTCCAGTTTTGATTACCAGCTCCGAAATGGATTCGATCGGGATCGAGGCACTCTACGGTTATGAACTCATCAAAAATGGGAAGGTCTCACATGGAGTTTCAAAAAGTTTTTTCCGAATCGTTTACGGCAATATTGGCGAAGCAAAATTCAAGCGATTCGTGCGCTCTGGAAGATCTAGCCAACCTGTCTCCGATTTGGAAATTTTTGAATTTCTGTTTAGCCAAAGAAACCAACTCTTGTTCTCAAATGCAAATACCGAAGAGCGAGAAAAGTGGCTGGCCAAAATGACTCATGACATGTACGTATTAGCAGGGCAAAGCTATAAAGAAGACTTCAAAGGGATCTCATTAGAAGCTAGGCGATGGATTCAAAGTCAATCGAAATACTTCGCTGATCGAATCGACTATTTTTCCGATGGGATCATTCCCCGTGCGGAAGCATTTGAGTTGTTGGACGGCTATAATCAACTTTACCCTGTTCGAAAACTCCAAATCAACCAGAGGCCGCAAGTCGAGTTTCTTGAGGAAAGTGGGCAGTGGATGATTTCCAGCATACTGGAAATAAACCATTCCAATGACGTGAAGGATGTCAGCGGAGAAGTCCGGTCGGAAATGAAAATTTCGATAGATAATTCCGAATGGCCTGTAATTACCTGGATCCGGAATGAAAAAGTCGGATCCTTCAAGACAGTGAACAAGGTCGTTACTCCTCAAAAGAAAACAAAGGCGAACCTTTTTCAAAAGTTGTTCAAAAAATCCGATCGTTGAATTGGATGTCAAGACGACTTGAGGGTCATGGAGCCGATGGTGAAATTCGAATTGACCAATCGCTTCGCGACAGGACCTGCGAGCTAACACCGCAGTCACTTCGTCGGTTCAATGATTTTTAAAAACCTCCAGTAAACTGGAGCCGATGGTCGGAATTGAATTATCCCATCACATTGTGACGGGATCTGCGTGCTAGTGACTTCGTAAGTTCGACTTTTTTTCTTTAGCGGCTCCAGCAAAGCTGGAGCCGATGGTGAGATTCGAACTCACGACCTATTCATTACGAGTGAATTGCTCTACCCCTGAGCTACATCGGCGTCTTTTTTGCGGGAAATCGATCTGATTTCGCGAGGGCGAATGTAGCGATTTCCCGAAAGCTGTCAATCATGGCAATAAAAGGGGAAAACTTTTATAAAATAAGCTGTCACGCCTCTGCGGCATGAGACAAAGTCTCTTGGTAACATGGCATCAACGGACGACAGAGAAATGTTTGTCGAACAGGTCCGGGAACACCACGCAGGATTACGCGGATTCGTCCGCTCGCTGGGGGTGGACCCGCTCTGGGTCGATGATGTGGCGCAAGAGGCGTTTATTGTTGCCTACAATAGATTGAGTGAATTCGACCACGAAAGAGATTTCGGGGCCTGGCTTCGGGGTATTGCCCGGAACCTGGTGATCAACGAGCGCCGCAAGAACGCCCGGAGAAAACGAATTTTGTCCGATAATTTAACCGATGTGCTGCTTTCCACCACTTCTGTTCCGGAAGAGGAAGAGGAGGAACTGGGCGACCGCGGATTGGCGAAAATGAATGCCTTGCGTGAATGCATCAAAGGACTGCCCGAAAAGAGCCTTGGAATGCTGAAGGCACGATACGAAGAAGACCATTCCGCTCAGGACATTGCCGAAAAATTTGAAATGAATCCTCCCGCAGTCAGGAAGGCCCTCGAAAGGGTCCGGACCTCGCTGCGGAAGTGTATGGATGAACGATTGCAGCTCTCAGGAGCTTGAGCGATAGTATAGAATTAGGACCAAGAGGAAAAATGAACACGCATAAGCCAATCGAGACAGTGCTGGAAGCGCTTCTCAATGGAGATGAGCCGGGCGATCTGAATGCCCTGGCAGCGGCAGCATCGGATGATCCGAAGCTGGCGGCAAAAGTGCGTGAAGAACTCGAATTTTCCGAGATGCTCCGTCAGGCTGTCCACAACGATGCCCCGATTGCTTCGAATGATCTGCTTCTTCGTGTCGGACAGGCTCCTCAGACCGAGGCCGAATTGTTCGATCTGGCATGTGACGGGAATCACAGTTCCTACGACTTGAACCGGGTGGCTCGCTATCTGGAAGATAATCCGGATCGGCTCGCGGACCTTCGCGTTCGAATGATGGAGGACGAGTGGTTGCGCCAGGCCGTCAGCGCATCAAAATCCGAAGAGTCCTTTATCGAAGCGCTTGAAACGAGAATGTGGGCGGAAACCACACAGGATCATTTTGTCGAAGATTTCTCCGTGCGTCTTGAAGAGGAAATTGCGGCGCAGGATCCCGAAGAAACCGGCATTCTCGATTTTCCCGGGGCGTGGAGCAAAGCAGCTCTTGAACTGACCGCAGTGGCCGCGGCCGTTGCGATCACCGCTTTTATGGTGGTGGTTTTCGCGACCGGTTCCAATGAAGAGGAAGGCGCAGTGCTTGCTCAAATGTCCAAGGTTTCCTCCGATGCACTCTGGTCGGCTGACTCTCCACTGACTGACGGTTCGAGTTTCCGCTCCGGCACTTACGAGTTGGAAACCGGGCTTGTTTCTCTCCGCTTTCCCAACGGGAACGAAATGACCGTTCAGGGTCCCGCAATTTTTGAACTCGAAAGTGATCACAGTGCAGTTGTTCACTCCGGCCTGGCAGTCGCCCGCGCCGAAGCGAAAGACATGGGATTCACATTGAGGTCGAAAGGTCTCAGTATTTCCGAGCCCGGAAAGATGATCGGAATCGACGCCCGCTCCAGTCTTTCCACAGAGGCGCTCGTTTTTGACGGAGATGCCGGAGTTTGTCTCGACGACAGCGGGAAGTGTCGTGAGATTTATCAATTCGAAGCAGTTAGAGCCGACAACAACAGCGATCAGCTTCTGGATGTCCCTTACAATCCACGTGCTTTTGAGAAAGCCTGGGCATTGGTCGCCGGTGTTGAAAACAACCTTGGCGACGTGAGCATTGAAATGCCGGGAACAGAAATCCAGCCAACAAAAGGTATCTCCGGTAGAGTTCAGGTTTATGTGGAAAAAGAATCCTTTGAGCCGGAACAGGATCTTGAAGTCGATCAGATTTCGGTCGGAAAATTTGCTGACGCTGTGGTGAATCCGGGACAGGCACTTCAAGCCGGGGGCAAACTGACAAGCTACCTTCTGCAACTCTGGCCCGAAGGCAAGGTGACCGACAATGGCGAAGAAGTGGAAGCTTCACTCACTTTTGATCAACCGGTAGTCGGAGTCATTTTCTCATCGGAACGTCTTGCTTCCAGTGATGCCGCAGTCGGAACCTCAATCTCTCACATCGGAGTGGAGGAAATCTCCGGCCGCGGTCTTGATTCAGGGAACGACTGGATCCTCCTCAGCGAAGATCGTCGCACCGTGAATCTCCGCCTCAAAGGTGGCAAAGCACAACTCGACCAAGTCCGGGTCTTAGTCGCCTCGCAATAAGGCAATTCTCCTTATTCGGCGCTCGGCCGAATAACTTTTTCGCAAGATTCGAAACCGCAGAGTCGATGCCCCGTTCAGGGATAACGATTCCCAGCAAGCCTTCCTACCAATCCCACGACTTTATGCGCTCGCATCAGTTGGGTAATTGGTGGCTCCAAATTTGACGATTTACCAGAGGAGTCTGCTCACTTCAAGCTCTTCAAATAGGCGACCAGATCTGCGAGTTCTTTGGGAGTCAAAAGCCGTTCCAATCCGGGAGGCATCATGGAAACGCTGGCCATCTCACGGCTGGCAATCTCTCCATTGGCAAGCTTCGTGACCTGGCCGGCAGCATCGATCAACTCCAGGGAATCTTCGGTTTCTTCTCCCAGCCTGCCAGCTTTTATCGAGCCATCCTGCATTGTTACAATGAAAGGCTCATACTCACGGGCGAAGGTTGCACTGGGAAAGGCAATCGCCTCAAGCAGGTCGCGGCTGGACCGAATCGCCCCGATGGTAGTGAGTTCCGGTCCGATCACGCCTCCCTCCCCTTTCGATTTATGACAAACCCTACAGGTCGCCTTGTCGAAAGCCGCTTTGCCTTTTTCCGCATCACCGATGTGGCCGGCGATAGATTGAGAGAGCTCATCAATCCGCGCATCCCGTTGAGATTCTGCTTCGCTTAGTTTTACGATCAGAAGCTCAGCTGCGGGGTTGACCCCGAAAATGGACTGCAGTCTCGAAGCCGACACGCCAAACAGTCCGGGCGAATCAGCGAGTCCCGCGGCAAGAGCACCCAGAACTTCCGGATCAGAATTCTTGTCGAATGCATTCAAAAGAGATCCTATCTCAAGCGGCGCACAACGGGCAGTGAGCGCTGCACAAACTAACTCCTGGCCCGGTGTCATTTTGACTTCCCCCAATATTCTGGAGGCACGGATTCGATTCGCTGTTGAGGCCCCCGGATTAAGCTGATCGGTAAGCAGGCTGAAAACGGGTTCCGGCAGTGGTCCGGAGTTTCGGGAAAGACCCAACTCTATCGCTGCGAGGCGGGTTGCAGAATCCTGTTTGGGATCAGACACAATCCCGAGACGCGAGCTTTCGAGCGCTTCATCTTTCCCTTTCCCGAAAAGTTTCAACTTTCCCATCGCCTCGACCAATTGCTGATCAGGTGAAGATCGAAGCAATTTCCCCAGGGAAATTTTCCAACTCTCCGGAACTGCCTTCAACTCTGATTGACTGACCACTTCGAGAGCCAATGCTCGCTTGGAAGGAGAGCTAAGGGAATCCCCGACCAATCCCTGCACTTCTTCGTTTTCCACAAAAGCCAGGAGCGCTTCTCCAATCGCAGGAGGGACCGGCTCAGCCTCCAGTGAGGTTTTTAAAAAACCGAGCAGTTCGCCTCCCCATTCCGGGCGGGCAATCGCAAGGCGAAGAGCTTCTGCGCGGAGATCAGGATCATCAGCGGCCAAATGGGGAGCGAGATGCACGGCTGTCAGCTTGCTGGATTTCATTTCTGAAGAAGCGATCAAGGCTGCGCGCCGAACATTCGGATCTTTGTCTTCGAGGAAGGAACGCGTGTAGTTTTCGTGATCGATTTCAATGAGCGCATAAATCAATGAATGATCGAGATAGCGATCGGTTCCCCCATTCTTCCGAACGGCTTTCATGAGACTCTGCACGGGACCGCCTGCGGTACCGAGCCGACCGAGAGCCGTGGCAACTTCGCGAATGATCTGTGGCTCATCCCCGGCTTCGAGGACTGCTATGAGTGCCCCTATCGTCTCGGGATGTCGGTGAACACTCGAACTTCGTGCGGCTGAAAGACGAACCGATGCGGAAGAATCAGAGAGCCCGTCGGAAACCGCTTCCCTCGCTTTGTCATGATCAATTCTCGTCAAGGTCCAGACCGCCTCCCTCCGCTGTCGCTCCGAGCTTGTTTCGTCGAGCAGAACCCGGTGTAATTTCGGAATAATGGATTCGCCTTGCTTGGCAAGCACTGTCTTCGCCCGGTCGCGAACGACGAAGCGTGGATCATCGAGCCAGTCGACCGATGGATTCCACCAATCCAGATCTCGCCCACCCGGGTCATCAACCGGCTTCGAGTCTTTCCTTCGAATCCGGTAAATCCCCCCTTTAATTTCCGGGCGCTCAATCGCCGAGGTAGGGCAGCCGTACAAAAACCAACCACCGGTGTCGACGACTAACAAACTCCCATCTACATCCTCGAAAGTGTCGGTGAAATGGGTGTAGGGACTGGTGGATTCCAGAAAAACTTCGTCTGTCGACTGGTAGCTCGCCCCAACTCGCTCCGGCTTGATGCGATAGACCCGGTGGGTATTGAATTCCGTCAGGAAAATATCATCGCGATATTCCTCGCCGAAGCCATTGGCAAAACCACCGCTTCGGTAACGTGTCAGTCCCGGTGGAGCCACCCAACCGCGCCGGCTCATAGGCGGAAGGTTTGACCTACTCGTGCTCGGGTGAACCTGCGGACCTCTTCGTTTCAAGTTGTAGACAGTTCCGTGAATCCAGTGAAGCAGGGCATCCGTTCGGCCATTCAGATTCTCGTAAACTGCCACGGTTCCGAACACTTCCCCTTCACTGGAGAAAGTCACCTCAACTGGATTCGCAAGACCTCCCTGTGCTCGATTTTCCGGATCACTTCCATCCGGCCACATGGAAAAGACGCCGGGGCCGCGACTGACCCACGGCCCATCAAAATCGAGTCCCGGAGAAGTATCCCCCAGAGTCCAGCCGTGTTGGCCGCCGCACCAATACATCCGTCCATCCGGACCGAGCACTGGCCCGTGAAATGCCGAAGACATTCCGTTGAAGCCAAACTTTCCGCCAACCGGAGTTCTCTCATCCGCAACGCCGTCCTCGTCCGTATCCGTGAGTTTCCAAATGTATGGCGGCGAACAGACATAGAGCGATCCATCGTGCCACTGCGCTCCGTTCGGTAGAACCATCTTGTCGGCAAATACAGTCGACTTGTCGAAAACTCCATCGCCGTCTTCGTCTTCCAGCATCAATATTTTGTGCGGCCGGGTTTCCAGCAACTCAGGAGCTTTTGCATTTGTTCCTGCAGATTCGGAAACAAACATCCGACCGCGATCATCGAGACAGGCCATCATCGGATGAGAAACCAAAGGTGGAATCGCCACAGGCTCGATAATAAAACCCTCCGGCACTTTCAGATCCGGCATTGTGAATTCACCTTCCTCCGCTGCAGGAACCAAACGCAAACTCCGCAGGCGCACCCAGGTTTCCGCAAGACCTGCCGGGCCAAAAGAAAGCCGGCGATCACCTGCCGGCAACTCGACAGTTCCGATGACGTAGGCGGCATATTTATCCACTCCTTCCGTGGTGCGAATATTGCCCTTGAAAAGGTCCTGCCCATCCAAATCCACCTCCACTTTCTGCAAGCCTCCGGGAACCCGCGGCATGGCCCAGTCCACCAGCAAGTCATAGCGTCCCGCTTTCAAACCGCGCAGCTCCCACTCGGCTCGGTCCCCTTTCCTGCTCCACTTCCCGATGGACGCTTCAGGATGATTCGGCTCAGCGCTTTCGATCAATGATAGAGAATCGCCATACAAACTGGCCCTTGCCCCTGTCAGAGTGAAAACGCCATCCCTTGCCGGATTGATCGGAGCCGGCTTGTTGCCTGCCAGATGCCTCCGCGTTGTCGGAACGTTAGCATCAACCACCTTTGCCGCAGCCACCTTCAGATTCTTGAGGCGGGGCGAGTTTGTGGGGATCAATTGGAGGGAGCGCAAATCCAGCAAGTCATCTCCCTTCACTTTTGCCGATGGAGAAAGGCTGATGGAAAGATCGGACTTCTTGATCTCGATTTCCCCAACGATCCTCACGACCCATTTCCCCCACCCGCCACTGGATGCCGCCTTTGCTTTCAGCACAGAATCACCGGCTTTGACGACAAACTCCTGACCCGCCAATTTCGCAGGAACAGCGTAATCGATCACCACCGCATAAGTTCCGTTCTTAGCACCGCGCACTTTCCAAGTTGCCGCATCTTTCTCTGTCTTCCAGTAAGCAAGGGCACCATGAGACGGATTCACCCTGACAGATCCACCATCCAAAGAAGCGGCAGCTGCCGGCAGAATTAATGCGTGATCCGTTTCCGGCGTAATCTCTGTTTTAGAATCGGCGACGGCAGCGGCTGGTTTCTTCTTCTTCTGTGTCTTCTCCTGCTCCATCCATTCAGGATCATAGGGTGTCCTTGCCTTCACTCCGGCCAGATGAAAGAGAACATTTCTCATCAGCTTGGTTTGTTTCGGATCTGCGTCCAGTGCCCAACCGAAACTGATCGCTCCGGCATTGAAAACCGTTCCACCCTGCGGCCGCTTCCAGTAAATCATGTCGACAAGAGTGGCGTCTTCTTGAACTCCGAAATTGGCGAAATAATCGAGCACCCTTGCATTTTTCCGCTTCAAGCTGGCAAGCGTTTCGATCCCCTCAGGCTCCTCCGGAAAGTTCGTTCCCTCGGGGATTTTTGTGGGCGGACTGAATGAGCTGAGCCGAATGTCTCCCTCGTGCCCACCGGCCTTTCGTGGACCGGTCCTGGCGCCGCCGAAAATCTGACGGTCGGAGAAATCAATCTTCTCCGGCTTTTGAAAGAGAAAATGTTCCTGTGCTTTTTCATTCACCGTATAGACCCCGTTGTTGGCGCCACCCCACCAGCCACTGCATTCGAGCCCTATATTCTGCCAGGGCGGAAGACCGCAGTTCCTCATCAGGCTGCCGCGCTGCTTGTCGAAGCTGTGATAGATCTCGCCAACATTGGCGAGTTTCCGCCCGCCAATATTCGGGCCATACTTCCGGCATTCGATTACACCGAGTTCGTCGTCGACCGTAATCCTCCAGAACATGGTGTTGCCGGATAGCACTGCGCTTGTCCCGCCGGCTTTCAAATACTGATCAAGCCCCTCATACATTTCCCGCGACCAGTATTCGTCGTGACCATTGATGAGCAGACTCTTGTATCCCTTGAGCAAATCCGGATCGCGATGGAGATCCAAATTGGTGATAACGTCAAAGTCGTAACCCTGCTTTTCCAGCCAAACGTGAAGGAATCGCTCCGCACGCATCAAGTGAGAATAGCCGACTTCGGCAGCCCCGTAGATCACTCCCGGACCGGCTGCCGGCCAGGGAAGCCGCAGCCCAACTTGATAGGAAGGCTGTCCCGAGGAATGGTCCCGGTAGAAATTGTAGGCAGTCGGATTCGCCGGATCATTCTTCGAGCCTGATGTTCCAAAATTGGGATTCAGCTCATTATTATTCAGGGCAAATGGCGTACCATTGTAGGCTCGCCACGTAGTCGTGGAACACATCACAGCAAGAGGTGCTGTCTTTGCCGCCTTTGATTTTTTTACAATAAATGTGACAGGATAGTTGTAGTCCACTCCATCCTTTTTGAAATCGAACCAGGCGGAATAGATACCTGACTTTGCGTTCTTCGGAATTTGAAAACTGTGCCGGGAGTCCCACTTACAATCATACAAGTCATCCGAAGCGAGCCGCAAGGCATGACCCCGTTCCGTATCTTTGTCAGGGTCATAACTGGTATCGTATCTCCCAACGCTTGCTCCATCGAAAGAAGGACCACCGGTCATCCAGGTGCCGTGATTGATAATTTCACCGTCAAATCCATTCCCCGTTCCATCCTCGATTGAAACACCCCGCTCTTCATCGAGTGGCCAGAAGGCGATGAGCGAATCGTCCTCCGGTTTTGAAAGCCCCCGTGCTTTTACTCGAATCGCAATCTCGTTTCCCTTGAGTGCTTTTCCATAGATGGCCGGCAAGGCGATATCCCCGTCAAAGAAATTGGAAACTTCGCCGGCACTCCCATAGGCGCCGATCCGTAGATTTGCCGCTCCTGCTTTTCGGGGCGTGGAGCCTTCCGGCGCCGACCACTCTCCGACCGGTTTCCCATCAAGGTGAAGAACTGCTTTTTCCCCATCCCAGCTTGCAGCGAGGTGATGCCATTTTCGAAGGCCCAATTTCGGCCCTACTACCTGCGCTCCTTTTTCATACTCCCCTCCTGAACCAATCAGAAACACAGGCTGGCCACTCCCGTTCAAAAACAAACCGACGCCGCAGTTTTCCGGATGGTCGTGCTGTGTCAGGATCCCCTGCCACTTTTTCAGGCTCCATGGTCGAATCCAACATTCGAAAGTAATCGCCTTCAACTCCTCTTCGGCGGGAAGGCTCTTTTTCAGTTTCACATAGGATCCCGGATGAATTTCCTGCTCATCGGCGGGAAAGGGTTTGGGAGCTTCGTGAATAAGAACATCACTGCTTCGATCATCGACTTTAAGGCCGAGTTTGGTCACCCGATAACGATAGGGAATTTCGCTACTCACCTGGAAGTTGATCGTACCACCTGCCTCGACACTCTCCTTATCCGCATAAGCATGCAGTCCCTGTAATTTTACTCCGGCATGTTTTGGCGACGGATCCGCTGCCGCTTCCTCCCGCTTTTTGATTCCGGCTTTGATCTCTGCCCGGACTCCAATTCTCGATTTGCTATCGCCACCGTTCCAAAGGTCCCATTGAGGATCGCTGTTTTGCTTGAACCAGGCGTGAAGACGCTGCTGGAGTTCCACCTGAGTTTCCCGATGATTCTCAGCCCTGGCGAGATTGTTCAGTTCATCCGGATCGGCCTTGAGGTCATGCAGTTCCACTTCTGGATCCTCGCCGAGGCGTTCTGTGTATTTCCATTCTTTGGTGCGAACCGAACGAACATTTTCAAACTCGTAAAAGACAAGATCGTCCCATTTCTCAAGAGTCTTCCCGCGAAGCGCCGGAGAGAAATCCCGACCGGGGGAAACGAGTGGCTCCTTTGGCATTTCCATCCCTAACAAACTGAGAACACTCGGCATGAAATCGTAATTGGTCACAATCCCATCTTCCACTTTCCCCTCGGGGATTTTCCCGGGCCACCGGAAGATCATAGGAATATGCATGGTGCCGTCGCGTCCATGGAGCGGCTTCGAATGATCACCCATTCCCCAGAACCCGGCATGACCTGCCACAGCGCCTTGATCAGCGGCATAGATAACCAAAGTATTTTCATCGAGCCCCCGTTTTTTCAATTCAGCCATGATCCGGCCCACACCGGAATCCACGGCAGTGACCTGTCCCGCCAAGTTCCTGCCAACCTGTAAATTTCCGATCAGATTGTGCTGATTGCGCTGCCAGGGATGAATCTTTTCCGGCCGGGGAAAAGAGGGCAGCTGGCTATCAACATAGGGATCGGACCAGGGGGAAGGCACGGGTTCCTGGACGGCACCGGTCAGTGTGTAGGGACCGTTGTAGGCAAGGAAGAGAAAGAAGGGTTTGTCAGGATTATCCTTTTGAGTTTTATCGATGAATTCAATTCCTCGATCAGTCCAGTATTCGGAGAGATGCTTTTCAATGATCTTGAATTCCCCGTCCTCAAGCACTTCCTGATTTAGAAAGCCCAGCGAATGCCCGTGCTGTTTAGTTACCCAAAAGGAAAATCCATCCTGAGGATTGGCGTTGTCACCGAGATGCCATTTTCCAGAGAGCCCATTCACGTATCCTTCGCGATGAAGAACCTCCGGCAGAGTGGTGAATTCTTCGAGGGTGTATTTCGCGTTCGGTCCGATCTGAAGGCCACCTTTTCCCAGGTATCGATGGACTCCGTGCTGACTGGGAGTCAGCCCCGTAAGATAAGTCGCACGCGTCGGGGAACACACGGCATTGTTAGCGAAGGCATTGGTGAAGCGAACGCCCTCCTTTGCGATACGATCAATGTTAGGAGTCTGGAAATCCGGATTCCCATAGCAGCCCAGCTGCCAGGCACCCTGATTGTCGGTAAGAATGAAGACGATGTTGGGTTTGTCTGCCGCATCTGCCGTCCTGGGGGGAAAACAGAAAACGGAGGCGACAATCAAGAGTAGCAGCAATCGGGAAAGGTGAATCATGAGCTTGCTCAAATTCTAACGACTCCCGCATCCAGGCTGAAAGCCGAATCCCAACGTAATAGCGCCGACGAATCAACAGGCTTGCTTCGTCGATTTGACCCTGTTCACTTGCTCGTCCACACCGGCTTCGGAGTCAGCTTCAGGACGCAATCGACTGCTTCTGCTGCCGCCGCGAATCCAAAGGTCCCGGTAACCTGGGCGCTGGTCCCGAATCCGCTGTCGCAGTTCAAGCGCAGCCTGCTTCCCTCTTCCGGTTCGGCCCGGACTGATCCATCACTCCATGGATAGCGCGCTTTTTCTTTACTGTAGACGGCGCGGATCCCAAACGGAGTCCGGGTGGGCTCAAGAGGGAATCCAAAATCCGTCCGCAACATTTTCCGGAGGATTTTCAGCAAACCGTCATTGGAAGCACAGGCAAGGTCATCGGTGCTGACGGAAGCGGGATTACTTTTCCCTCCGGCTCCACCGGACGCAACGATAGAAATTTTTCTCTCGAAACAGGTCCCGATCAAAAACGCCTTATGCTCCAGCTGATCGATTGCATCAATCACACAATCGAACGCCGGCTCCAATATCTCATTTGCGGTCTTTTCGGTAAAAAATTTGATGACCTCATGGACTTCGAGCTCTGGATTGATGAGCCGGAGCCGCTCCGCTACAACCGAAACTTTGGACTTTCCGAATTCAGTTTGCAGCGCAGGAAGCTGGCGATTGACATTGGTGACGCAGACATCATCGAGATCCACGAGAGTAATTTTCCCGATACCGGAGCGTGCCAATGCCTCAGCTGCCCACGATCCGACGCCTCCGATTCCGATTACGGCGACATGAGCGGCCTGCAAACGCGGTAACGCAGCTTCGCCATAAAGGCGGCCCAAACCGGAAAAGCGGTCGATATAATCTTGGGAGAGTTCTTCTTTCAAGGTGTGGAATCTTGCGAAGAATGAAAGGAGATGCAAGTTGCAGTCGCTTATGAAGTGGAAAATTCTCGCCATCGGAAAACCGTCGCTCGCTTATGCGAAGACCGGAGTGGCAGAATATTTGAAGCGATTACAGCGCTATTCATCGGTCGAATTGATCCATCAATGGAAAGAATCAGGGAAAGAAAAGAACAGCGCCAATCTGCTGAATGCCAGCGAAGGCTGTTTCCGGATTGCTTTGGACGAACGGGGGGAATCACTCACTACCGCCCAGCTTGAAAAATCAGTAAAGAACTGGCAGATGGACGGCGTCAAGCGTGTCGCCGTTTTGATTGGCGGAGCTGACGGCCATACCGAAGAGCTGCGGAAGAAGTCGGATCTGGTTCTGGGATTGAGTTCCCTCACCATGCAACACGAGCTGGCGCTCGTCGTGTTCCTTGAGCAGGTGTATCGCGTTCACACGATGATCAAAGGCGAGCCATACCATCGCTAGCTTTACAAATTGCGCTCATCCTTCGCTATTTTTATCTTTCCCAAATGCCGGAATGCGGCGTATAGTTATAATTTTTATAACCAAGATAATTAACAAGTCTTAACCGCTCGCTTTATTTTATGAAATCTTTTCCCTCTCTTATGGGCCTGTTCGCTGTGTTTGCGATGGTCTTCCTGACAGCGCCTGCGCAATCTGCCGGCCCTGAAAAACCAGCTTCAAAGCCGAAGGCTGAGGAAAAGAAAGCTCCCGAAAAGAAACCTGAAGAAAAAAAGGCTCCTGTAAAGAAGGCCGCCAAGCCTGCTGCTGCCGAAAAGAAAGAGGAAGCTAAACCTGCAGAAGCCGGGAAGAAAGCCGAGGCCAAGCCCGAAGAGAAAAAGGAAGTAGCGAAGAAAGAGGAAGCCAAGACTCACAAGGTGAAGGCCGAAGAATTCGAAGTAAAACTCGAGTTGTCAGGTGTTGTCGAAAGCACCTCCGAAGCGCGCGTCGCACTTCGACCAAAAGCCTCGGGCAGTTTGTCCGTGATCAAGGCGGTGCCCCATGGAACGAAAGTTAATAAGGGGGATATCCTGATCGAACTCGAAACCGACAAGCTGAAGGAAGCGATCGAAGACCAAAAGGCCGGAATGCCCCAACAACACATGGCTTTGGAGTCAGGGAGGCGCGATCTGGAGAAACTGGAAAAGACAACGCCGCTGAACCTTGAATCCGGCCGCCGGTCAAAAATGAAAACGGAAGAGGACTTTGCCTACTTCGAAGACGTCAGCAAGCCCATGCGAATCCGCGATGCTCACGAAGATCTGAAGTCGACCGCAAATTATCTCGCCTACGCCGAAGAGGAACTGAATCAGCTGAAGAAAATGTATGAGCTGGATGACCTCACCGAAGAAACTGAAGAGATTGTTCTCAAGCGTTCCCAGCACTCCGTCGACAGCTACAAGTGGATGCTGGAACAGACAAAATCGAGAACAGACCGGAATTTGAACACCCTTATCCCCCGTGAACAAGAATTGATGGAACGCAATCTGGAGAGCAAACGAATCGAATGGCGAAGCGGTGAACAGTCTCTGCGGGCAGGTCTTGAGCAAAAGCGTCTCGAAGTCTCCAAGATGGAAAGAGATTTGCATAAGGCTGAGAAGAAAATCGCCGACATGGAAGGCGACTTGAAGATGCTGACAGTGAGAGCGCCTCAGGATGGAATCGTTTACTATGGAATGAGCCAGCGCGGAAAGTGGACCACCGCGGCAACCGTGGAAAGAAAACTGATCCCCGGCGGCACTCTGACTCCCAAGGAAATCGTCATGACCGTTGTGGATCCTGACAAGCTGCAGTTGCGGGTGTCCGTTCCGGAGAACAAACTCAAAGATCTCAAGAAAGGTCAGAAGGCGAAAACCAAGTTGACCTGGAATACGGATGAGGAACTGAATTCCTCAGTCAAAGAAGTTTCGTTTGTGCCCTTTTCGAACAACACCTTTGACGCTGTCTTTACTTTGAATCCCGGGAAAGAGATCACCGCTCTGCCGGGTATGAACGCCAAGGCGGAGATCGAAGTCTATAAAAATGAAAAAGCCCTACTCGTTCCGAAAGGTGCGGTGAAGAAGGAGAAAGATGAAGAGTTCGTCACTCTGAAGGGTGGCAAAAAGCAGAAGGTGAAAACCGGTCGTTCCAACGACAAGATGACGGAAATCCTCGAAGGCCTGAAAGCAGGCGCCGAGGTGGAAATTTCAGCAGCAGCTCCGGCATCCAAGGCTCCGGTGAAGAAGCCGACTGCTGCAGCTGCGAAGAAGTAACACCTCGAAACGCAATTTCCTGATGCGGAATCTCCTACCAGTTTTCCTGGCCTTGGCCCTCGCGGCTCCCGTTTCTGTTTTTGCGGAATCGGAGGAGGTTGATCAGGCCATTCGCCGCGGCGTCGATTTTCTACTGAAAGATCAGAACGACAATGGAAGCTGGGGCTCGCCCCGGCAAACCAAAGGCCTCAACATTTACGCTCCTGTTCCCGGTGCTCACCACGCTTTCCGGTCTGCCATCACCGCGATGAGCGTGACAGCTCTGATCGAATCCGGACTGGCCGACAAGCCCGGCCCCGAAGCCGATGCTCTTGCCGCCGGGGAAACCTACATTCTGGAGGAACTTCCCAAAGTCCGGCGCGCTGCAGCAGACGCGATGTACAACGTGTGGACTCATGCTTATGGTCTGCAGGCTCTCGTAAGAATGCACAAGCGTTCAACGAAAGATCCGGAACACCAGGCGCTGATTCGCGAGGTAATGGCCACGCAGATTGACCGCCTCGGGCGCTATGAATCTGTCGATGGCGGCTGGGGCTATTACGACTTTCGAGTCGGGACGGCGAGGCCCGCCTCCAGTTCAATCAGTTTTGTGGGAGCGACGGTGCTTGTCGCGTTTCATGAAGTCCGCGAAATCGAAGGAGTCGAAGTTCCTCAGGAATTGATCGACCGCGCTATTGCTGCGGTGAATCGCCAGCGAAAATCTGACAACAGTTATCTCTACGGAGAATACATGCGGACCCGTCCGATGTATGGAATCAATCGTGCCGGTGGCAGCCTCGGTCGCTCTCAGGCCTGCAACTATGCTCTCGCAATATGGGGCGATGAAACCATCACCACGGAGGTGATCGACGAATGGCTCGATCGGCTTTGGAAACGGAATGGCTGGCTCGACATCGGACGGAAGCGTCCCATTCCCCACGAAGCCTGGTTTTCTGTGGCCGGTTATTTTTACTACTACGGCCACTACTATGCAGGTCTCTGCCTCGAAAGGCTTCCCGATGATCTCCGGGAAAAACACGCCGAAAGTCTCGCCGGTGTGCTCATGAACTTGCAGGAAAAAGACGGCTCATGGTGGGATTTCCCCTTCTATTCCTATCACCAGGCCTACGGAACTGCTTTCGCGATTCAGACGCTTTCGCGTTGCCGCTAGGAATTTCCGAGCGAAAGTTGCAGCCTTTTTCAGGCCATGGAAACCAGCGATTTTGATTATCATCTCCCACCGGAGTTGATCGCCCAGCGTCCCCCGGATCGTCGCGGTGATTCGCGCATGATGGTCGTTCACAAAGAGAGCGGACTCATTGAGCATCGCAAATTCAGCGACCTCGGAGATTACCTGAAGGAGAGTGATCTACTGGTATTGAATGATACCCGGGTCGTGCCGGCTCGCTACTTTTCCAATGACGGTCGAAAGGAGATCCTGCGGATCGAAGCAATCAGCCCAACCGTTTGGAAATGCCTGGTGAAGCCCGGCAGGAAATTGCGGGAGGGAAAAACGATCGAGATCGGCGACGCTACCGGAACGATCCTCGAGATTCTGGAGGAGGGCGGTGAGAGGATCATTGAATTCGACCGGGAACCCGATGAAGAAAACCTCGGCCACCTCGCACTGCCGCCTTACATCGAGCGAGCGGATGAGGATTCGGACAAAGAACGTTATCAGACGGTGTTCGCCAAAGAAGAGGGAGCCATCGCGGCACCGACAGCCGGACTTCACTTTTCTGATGGAGACCTGGAAAAGTGGAATCATGCCTTCGTGACTTTGCATGTTGGCATCGGGACTTTCCGGCCGGTTTCAGTGGAAAACCTGGCGGAGCACCACATGCATTCCGAACGCTACACGCTTTCCCCCCGCGCCTGTGAGCAGATCAATTCTGCGGACCGGGTAGTCGCTATCGGAACAACAACGGTGCGGGTGCTGGAGTCCTGCTTCGAACAAAGCGGGAATCCTCTCAAACCGCAGACTGGAGAGACTGACATCTTCATTTTTCCTCCCCACGATTTTGGTGTGGTCGATGTTTTGCTAACGAATTTCCATTTACCGAAGTCCACACTCATGATGTTGGTGAGTGCTCTTGCCGACAGGGAACTGATCATGAAAGCTTACGAAGAAGCCGTAAAAGAGCACTATCGCTTCTTCAGCTACGGCGATTGCATGCTGATCGTTTGAACAGTTATTTTTGTGAAATTCAGTTGTTTCTCTCCGAAAACCGGAGTAAAAATGTGAAACAGCGCGACACACTTACACCAAACACGATTCACTCTCCACTCGGGGAAATCACCACGCACATGTTTCACTTCTTTTCCCAGCAACGGTTGAAAAACCGTGGCTTCTCCAGTGGCAAGAAACGCCGCAAACCTCAGGAGACCGCCATGCGCACGATGTTCGCATCGGGTTGGCAGATCTGTGGCCTGCTCTTCGTGATCTTTGCTGCTCTCGTGTCGGCATGGATCTGTTTTTCTGCGGATCCCAGTTCCATTTTCGAAAAGAAACCACTGCAGACTTCTGTGGTGGTCAGCGTCATTATTGCGACGCTCATGATTCACTGGCACGTAAGCCTTCCCCAGACTTTCCGGATGAATTCACGGGTCACGCTCATGCTTTCCGTGATGCTGGCCCAGTTGCTTCTCGTGAATTTCAGCGAGCACATTGCGATTACTTTTTCGCCGGATGGAGGCTTTGGACTGTTCGTCGCTCCGTTTATTTTTGCGCCAATGGTCATCTCCCTGCTGATCGGTCGTCGCCATGGAACTTTCGCGGTGGTTTACGCCAGCTTGTTCGGTGGAATGACGGTGGCTAAAGACGAGGCCTTTCTCTTTATCATTTTCTCGATGATCACCGGATTCGTTGCGATTTATCTGACCAACCGGGTTCGCCGCCGCAGTCGCCTCGTAACGGCCGGAATGTATGCCGGTGTTGCCTGCGTTCTTCTCGCAATCACTTTAGGACAAATTCAATGGCCAGGATTTTCCGCAACTTCGGAGCAATGGGAAGTCATCGGAAAGCAGGCGCTGGCTGCCATTCTTGTCTCAACCATCACCGCTATTATCGTAAGCGGACTGCTTCCCCTGATTGAAGCAGCATTCCGGATTACCACCGACGTTTCCTGGATCGAACTGGCAGATTTGAATCACCCTCTTTTGAGGAAAATGACGATCGAAGCGCCGGGAACCTATCATCACAGTCTCGTCGTCGCGACCCTCGCCGAAACTGCTGCCGAAGCGATCGGAGCCAATGCCGTGATGTGCCGGGTCTGCGCCTACTTTCACGACATTGGAAAAATGAAGAAGCCGGGGTATTTCGTCGAGAACATTGGCGAAGGTCACAATCCTCATGATGACCTTACCCCCACGATGAGCTCTCTCATTGTCATGGCTCACGTCAAAGACGGAGTCGACATGGCTCTGAAGCACAATTTGAAACGTGAAGTCATTGATGTGATTCGCGAACACCACGGCACTTCCCTGATTCGCTTTTTCTATCATCGAGCCTTGAAGCAGCGCGACGAGATCAAAGCACAAGTCGAAGAGGGAAATGCTCACGAAGAGGATATTCCAAACGTCAAACAAGAGAGTTTCCGCTATCCCGGCCCTACTCCAAGAACGCGTGAAAGTGCGATTATCAGCCTGGCTGACGCAGTGGAAAGCGCTTCCCGAAGTCTCCAGAAACCCACGCCGAAGAAGATTGAGGAACTGATCGAGGATATTGTCCGCGACCGTCTCAACGATCAGCAACTGGACAGCGCTGCTCTTACTTTGGCAGACCTCGCCGTGATTAAAGAAACTTTTTCCACTACGCTTCGCAGCATGATGCACAGCCGGATCGAATATCCGAAACTGGAAGAGGAGGCTCCGAAGAAAAACAGTGGGAAGAAGACTTCGCGCTTGAAGAAGACTCCCGGTAAAGCGCCCGAGAAATCGGCCACGGAGCCAGGCGAAGAAAAGAAGACAGCAGCAGGAAGCAGTAACGATCAGGAAAAGGAATCACCGGTCAAAACGGGTGCCTGATTTCAGATCTGCTCCACTTTAGAGATGGCAGCAATTCCGTCAGTCGAATTGTTTTTTCAATGCGATATGGCAGGTATTTCCGGAGAATGGCTCACGGAGAAATCAATCGAAGCCCTTCCTCATTGCCTCGAAAAACCTGGAACGGAAGAGCCCGCTCTACCCTCTCTTGAAGAAGTCGAAGTCACTCTGGTTAATGACGAAACCATTGCACGAGTGCACGGGGAATTCATGGACGACCCGACTCCGACAGATGTCATTACCTTTCATCACGGAGAAATCCTCGTCAGCGTCGACACCGCTCGCAGCGTTGCAGAAGAGCATGGAAACTCCGTCACCGAGGAAACATTGCTCTATATCATCCACGGATTTCTTCACCTCAACGGTCACACCGATTTGAGTGAACCTGAACGTGCCCATATGCACCGGATTCAGGACGATATTTTATCCAGGCTAAAGGACTGAATTTTCCAAATCGGAAAAAGCACATCCGACTCGATTTGCCACTGACACAGCTGTCACCGAATTTCGTGAAATACCTTCGTCCCGAACAGCAATTTCAGCGGCCCGTCCCAGTATCCAACTCCCGACACAGGCAGCATCATGCATTCCGAGCCCCTGACCAAGCAGTGACGCGCAAACTCCGGTCAGCACATCTCCCATTCCCCCACTCGCCATTCCCGGGTGACCGCTTGTATTGAGGGCTACCGGTTTCCCCGGGGTCGCAATCACCGTCCGGGCCCCTTTATGCAGAAGCGTCACTCCCCACTCAGTAGCAAGATCTCTTGTTAAAGAAACACGATCCCCGGTTTTCCCGGAAAGTCGTTTCAACTCCCCGGGATGAGGAGTCAGCATTCGTTTTCCTTCAGGGAGTTTCCCCAGCAACTCAGGCTTCCTGCTAAGCGCATTCAACGCATCTGCGTCAATTACGGCCGGCCGCGGGTCATTTGCAATCAGCTCAACCAGTTGGTCAGCCATTTCCTTACCCAGCCCCGGACCGATCGCGAGAACATCGGCCTCAAAATCTGAAATCTCATTGATCGAGGAAAAGGGTCTCACCATCACCTCGGCGGGAGCTGTTGATGCGACAATCGAATAGATGTTCTCCGGAACAAGGAGAGAAGTCAGACCGGCACCACTGTGCGAAGCACCGAGTGAGGATAGAACTGGGGCTCCGCTTAAACCACGGGACCCGGCGACAATGACAAGGCGTCCTGCTTTCCCTTTGTGAAAATCGAAATCCCGTCGTGGCAATCGTGGTCTTAGATTGGACGGTAAGAGCAACTGTAAATCGCCCTGCTTCGAGTCCACCGGGATTTCTGGAAGTGGGATTTCCACGATCCTACCGACATGATTCACCGCGCCGTCCCCGGCGATTCCCCGTTTCGGCGCGCAGATGGACAAAGTCAAATCGGCGATCACGGCGCCTTCAAAAGGTTCCCCGGTATCCCCGTCCAATCCCGAAGGAATATCGATCGCGAAGGTGTCTCCGTTTTCCTCTCTCCTCAAACCATTCAGCCTGTCCGCCGAATCCCTGATTTTTCCGCGAATGGCCCCCTTCGCTCCAATCCCCAGCAAACCGTCGACCAGCACGAACTGACTCCCTTCCACATCAGTCGATCCTCCCTGAAAACTGCTCAACTCTTCGAGCTTCTTCCGGGCAAGATCCGTCATTTCTGCGGGATCATGCGACAGATCCACGGAAACGTTCCACCCCCATTGCCGAAGCCAGCGGCCCGCAACAAGTGCATCGCCGCCGTTGTTTCCCTTTCCGCAGAACAAAACGGCTCTACCCGGTCCGCGATAAAAATCACGAATTGCCCGGGCGCAACCCAAGCCCGCTTTTTCCATTAGTGGCTCAGCTTCTACACCCGTGGCGAAAAGCCGGGCCTCAGCGTCTGCCATCTCTTGGCAGGTGACCAGCATATGCCTAAATCCGTTCGTGCCTCAGAGTGAGCGACGATTGAACTGCATCAACCCGCGGGCAATGCTGTCGGCAACAACCTGGCGATACTGCGGATCAAGCATCGCGCTGCGCTCGGTTTTGTTACTGATAAATCCACCTTCGACAAGAACAGCAGGATTTCTGGAATGACGGAGAACTGCAAAGTTCGCAGTTTTTACTCCGCGATCTGTCGCTCCGACATTTTTGATCAACTCCTTCTGAACATAATCAGCGAACTTCGCGCTCGAAGATGCCCGGTAAAAAGTCTCAATACCAAGCGCTTCTTTTCTCCAGGCGGAATTGAAATGAACACTGATGAAAACTGCGTTTCGATACTTGTTGGCAATTTTTGCGCGTTGTTCGAGACCGATGAACTCATCGTTTCTTCGAATCATTATTGTTTTAAATCCCGCTTCTTTCAGCGTTCTCTCCAATCGACGGGCCACATCCAAATTGATGTGCTTTTCATATACCAGTGAATCCGAAGCTCCCGAATCGCGACCACCATGACCGGCATCGATGACGACCGTTTTAAAAGCGAGTGCATTGCCTGCACCGAAAACGGCAATCAAACAGGCAAAGATGAAGGCAGAAAAATGGTTTGCTGGTCTCATAATGATATTGAACTCACGAAATCTAACTTAACTTGATAATCTTTTCAAATTAAAGAATCATTTTTTTAAAATTTCTCACTTTTGATACAACCACACTTGATTCTAACACTCTTTAACGATCTAAAAACGAAAGCTTATAAAAAAACCTCATTTTCTCTCTTCCCTGTCACCCGATTTGCCGAATACAACTCAAAGACTTAACTGTATATACTTACCATATTTACCATATAAAACAAGCGTTAAGGATTCCTTATAGGAGAGTGTGCAGCAATTCTTGACCAATCCATTTTCGGCCCTAGTGTGACGCTCCTTTGCCGCCTCCAATTCAATAATAGGCGGCTTTTTTATTAACCAGTTCAATCAACAAACAATGAACCTGCAACTCACCGGCGCACTTGCGCTTATCACACTAGCCCTTACATCCATGAGCGCAGTATCACAGGACAAAGATTCGCCCGCCGCCAAACCAGAGTCACTGATCGACCAGATCAGCTACGCCTACGGTCACTCCATTGCCCAGCAAATGAAATCGCGGGGCGTCGAATTGAACCTGGAACAATTCACTTCCGCATTCAAAGCCGTGCTCGCCGGTAAAGATTCCCTTCTTACGGAAGAGGAAATGGACAAAGCCTTTGAAACCATGGCTAAACAGCAGATCGCGAAAATGAAAGAAGAAGGAACCAAGTTTCTTGCGGAGAACGGAGCAAAAGAAGGCATCGTCACCACCGACAGCGGCCTTCAATATGAAGTCATGAAAGCTGGCGAAGGAGACAAGCCAGCCGCCACTGATACAGTAACCGTCCACTATCACGGAACTCTGCTCGACGGCACTGTATTCGACAGCAGCGTTGATCGCGGAGAACCAACTTCTTTTCCACTCAACCGCGTCATCGCCGGCTGGACAGAAGGAGTGCAGTTGATGCCTATGGGAAGTAAATTTCGTTTTTACATTCCATCCGATCTCGCCTACGGCGAACGCGGATCACCACCGAAAATCAAACCACACAGCGCTCTCATCTTTGAGGTAGAGCTGCTGAAAATCGGCGAGTAACTCGCTGAACGGACCCAAATCAACGTTTCAATCCAAGAGGGTTGAATCGTTGGCTTACCCCTGTTGAATCGAGGGCTGCGATGATCCTCGAAAAGATCATCTCCGGAGGCCAGACCGGCGCGGACCGGGCCGCTTTGGATTTTGCTCTCGAACACAAGATTCCACACGGAGGATGGTGTCCTCTCGGCAGACTTGCCGAAGACGGGCCTATTCCCGATGAATATCGGCTGAAGGAAACGCAGTCCGGGAATTATTCGCTCCGAACGGAATGGAATGTGCGGGACAGTGACGGAACGGTGATTTTTTCCCGGGCAGCTGTTTTAACAGGCGGATCGGGACTAACCGCGAAATTCTGCAAACAGTGGAAGCGGCCTTTCATTCACGTCTCGGAAGCAAAGACAAAGAATCCAGCGAGGGCGCTGGTTGAATTTATCGACGATAACAGAATCCAAAATCTCAACGTGGCAGGACCTCGCGATTCCACCGAATTCGGAATTGGTGAATTTGTCAGAACTGTTTTGGAAGAAGCCCTTGAGCAGATCAGATAATTATTTAGGAAACGTAATTTTTACGATCCCCTTTTTTGAGTATATAGGAACACTATCATGGAAGCAGAAACGCAGACATCGAATGACATCTCCGCAGCAACAGCAGAGAAAAAGGAGCAGGTAAAAAAGGACATCCTGTCCCATCTGATCCGCAACCAGGCTCACGGCCCTGAGACCGCGACCAATCACGATTGGTGGCGTGCCATTTGCCTGACGGTGAGAGACCGCATGCTTGAACGCGCCTGTGACGTACGCCGCGATCATCGCGAAAAGAATGTGCGCCGCGCCTACTACCTCTCCCTCGAATACTTGATGGGACGACTTCTCGAAAATAATCTCGTCAATCTGCAATTACTCGAAGTCACCCGTGAAGCCGTTTCTGATCTCGGTCAGGATTTCGACAACCTTGTAAACGAAGGACCGGACCTCGGTCTCGGAAACGGCGGTCTTGGTCGTCTCGCCGCCTGTTTCATGGATTCTCTCGCCACGCTCGATTTGCCGGCAGTGGGTTATGGAATCAATTACGAGTTCGGACTTTTCAAACAAGGCTTCGATGAGGGAAAACAGACCGAACATCCAGACGAATGGAAGCGTTTCGGAAATCCCTGGGAGATTTGCCGCCCGGAATATGCAGTGGAAGTTCCTATCTACGGAAATGTCGAAATGCAGTTCGACGAACTCGGTCAAGGCCGCCCGGTATGGGCGAATACCCGTTCCATTCTCGGCGTCCCGTGGGACGTTCCTATTGTGGGATACACCGCTTCGACCGTGAATTATCTCCGCCTCTGGGAAAGTCGAGCCTCAAAGGACTTCGATCTCGATGTCTTCAACCGTGGCGGTTACGTAGAAGCAGTGCGGGAAAAAGCGGAGAGCGAATCAATCTCCAAAGTCCTTTATCCAAACGACTCCACCGAAGCCGGTAAAGAGCTGCGACTTGTGCAGCAGTATTTCTTTGTCACCTGTTCCCTGCGCGACATCGTGAGACGCCATCGCCTCTCCAACAACACCTGGGACAGCCTTCCTGACAAAGCTGCGATTCAGCTGAATGACACTCACCCGGCAATTGCTGTTGTGGAATTGATGCGAATCCTTCTGGACGAAGAATTGCTTCCATGGGATCAAGCATGGGGAATTTGTCAGAAGACTTTTTCCTACACCAACCACACTCTCCTTCCGGAAGCTCTGGAGAAATGGAGTGTTCCTCTTTTCCAGAAAGTACTTCCACGTCACTTGCAGATCATTTTCGAGATCAACCGCAAGTTCCTCGAAGATGTGGTCGATAAAAAATGGCCCGGCGATGCTCAGAAGATTGCCGAGCTTTCTCTCATTGAAGAAAGCCAACCACAGCAAATCCGGATGGCCTATCTCGCGGTCGTGGGAAGTCATACTGTGAACGGAGTGGCTGCTCTTCACACCCAGTTGTTGAAGAAGGATCTCTTTTCCAACTTCGACGAGCTGTATCCGGGCAAGATCATTAACAAGACGAACGGAATCACCCCGCGTCGTTGGCTCAAAGCCTGCAACCAGGAACTTTCCGGCTTGATCGATCGCAGTATCGGCGATGACTGGCCGGCAAATCTCGATCGCCTCCGCGATTTGGAAAACCACGTCGACGATGCTTCGTGGCGGACGGAGTTCATGGACATCAAGCGGCGCAACAAGGTGCGTCTTGCGGAGATGATTCAAACCCGTTGTGGAGTCACAGTGAGTCCGGATGCGCTTTTCGACGTGCAGATCAAGCGTCTCCACGAGTACAAACGCCAGCACCTCAACCTGCTGAATATCCTGACACAGTATCGCAGGCTGATTCAGAATCCGGATCTGGACATCGTGCCACGCGTTTTCGTTTTCGGTGCAAAGGCAGCCCCGGGCTACACCCTTGCCAAGGAAATCATCTACGCCATCAATGCGGTCGGCGAGAAGATCAACAATGACAAAAGAATCCAGGACAAGCTGAAGGTAGCTTTTATTCCCAACTACGGAGTCAGCGTTGCCGAGACCATCATTCCGGCGGCTGATCTTTCCGAACAAATTTCCACAGCAGGCAAAGAAGCTTCAGGAACCGGGAACATGAAGCTGGCTCTCAACGGTGCGCTCACAATCGGAACTCTGGACGGTGCCAATGTGGAAATCCTTGAGGAAGTCGGCGACGACAACATTTTCATCTTCGGTATGACCGTCGATGAAGTGGAAGAAAAGTGGAAAAGCGGCTACAGCTCGATGGACTATTTCTGGTCCCATCAAGAACTGCAGGCTGTGATCGAATGGCTCTGCTCAGACACTTTTGCTCCTCGCGGAACTTTTGACGGAATCCGAAACAGCCTTCTCGATGGCGGCGATCCCTATCTGGTTCTCGCGGATTTCGATTCCTATGTCGAAGCACAAGCGAAAGTCGATGTTGCATATCGCGACCGCGACGGCTGGGCCCGCAGCGCCATCTTGAATACCGCCCGCGTTGGAAAATTCTCCAGCGACCGGACCATTCAGGAATACGCCGACGAGATCTGGAAACTACCTTCCATTAAGGTCTGACATCCGGACAGACCCCATGGAAGAACTGGCAGCAAAATACGTTCTCTTCGATTTCGAGATCATTGTCTTATCGACATTGGTTCTCGGAATCGCAGTCTACGAAGTGCTGCGCAGGATCCGTGGACGGACAGCTTTGAAGCCGCAGTATTTCGATCGCATCGATCTGCTCTTGATGCTGTTCCCGGCATTTATCTACCTAGTCAATCCGATACTGGCTGTGCTGATTGAGATTCCCGAAGTGGATCCCAATGAAATCAGCGAAACAAACCAGATCTTGATGATGCTGGTGAATATCGGAGTCGTCGGATTCGTTGGAGTCTTAACCTACGCAATACTTGCCTGGGGCCGCGGACAGAGGGTGCGAGAAGTCTGCGGTCTGTATCGGATGACTTTTCCGATGATTGTCGTTTTCACAATTCTCGGAGGAATCATTGCTGTATTCCTCTGCAACGTGCTGCTGGGCGGACTCTCTCAAAACTTTCTCGATGGAATATTTGGAGAGCTCGATGAGCAGGAGCCGGTTGAGATGTTCAAAGATTCCACTTCGACTCTGCATCTCGGTCTTTCCATTATCGCGGCCTGCATCGCCGCCCCTCTCGTTGAGGAATTTCTCTTTCGCGGCTACATGTATGGTGTGGTCAAAAAATACACCAGCCCCATCTTTGCGGCCGTCGTTGTTGGCGCCATTTTCGCGGTAGCGCACAGCAACTTGCCCGCTCTTCTTCCCCTTTGGGTTTTTGCTCTCTTCCTGACACTCGCCTATGAGATCACCGGGTGTCTTTGGGTACCCGTGGGAATTCACGCTTTTTTCAACACTGCGAATGTGGTCCTACTTCTCAATCAACCTTCACCGGTGGATAAAATATGAAGGATGGGGAATCCAGTCGGCGGCTTGGCGATGTGGGTGAAATCAAACTGGTGGAGCAACTCACCCGTTCCCTGCCTCTTGGCGACTCAGTCATCAAAGGTGCCGGCGATGACTGCGCCGTCGTGGAACTGGATGATCAATTTTACTCCCTTCTCAAAACGGACTGCATCGTCGAGGGAGTTCATTTCACTGAAGACACTGAACCCGAACTGGTGGGACGAAAAGCACTCGCGAGGGCGATCAGCGACATCGCCGCTATGGGAGGTATCCCTCTGCATGCTCTGGTGACTCTCGTCCTTTCGGAGGATCAGAAAGTTTCGGACATTGAAGGCTGGTATCGTGGAATGGAAGATCTGGCTCGCGAATTTTCCGTGAGCATCGTCGGCGGGGAGACTTCTTCTTTGCCATCGAAAGGTGCCGTTGTTTCCATTTCATTGACGGGCCGCGTCAAAAAGGATCACTGCGTTTTTCGGGGCACCGCAGCGAAAGGAGATCTCTTAGCGGTGACGGGGAAACTCGGCGGCTCATTTAAAAGCGGACGTCATCTCAGCTTTCAGCCGCGAATTGCCGAGGCGCAATGGATCTGCGAAGGAGGGTGGAAGCCCACTTCGATGATGGACCTCAGCGACGGCCTCGCCAAAGATCTCCCGCGACTCCTGTCGGGGGCCGGGCTCGGGTATCGAGTCGATCGCGCGGATATCCCTGTTCACAAGGATGCGGATTTAAAAGCAGCTTTAGCTGAAGGTGAGGATTACGAATTATTAATGACTTTACCGACTCATTTCGTCGGGGAGCTGGGCGAAGCCTGGGAGTCAAAGTTTCCGGATACTCCGCTAACGATCATCGGTGAGGTCATTGAGAAAACTGAAGAGCCATTGGAAGGTGGGTGGGAACACTTTTCCAAATGAAGCCATGAGTATCGTCGCGACAACGAGGAGTGAAAACGAAATGATCTCAGCCGGAGAAGCGTTCGGAGCCGGTCTGAAGAATGGTTCGGTGCTGGCTCTTGTCGGGCAACTCGGCGCGGGGAAAACTCATTTCACAAAAGGCATTGTGCGCTCACAGGGCTGCAGTGATCCCGTCACCAGCCCGACTTTCGGACTGGTGAATGAATACCGCTCCGGATCTCTTCCGGTTTTTCACTTCGACTTTTATCGCATCGATGAAGCAGAGGAACTGCTGAAAATTGGTTGGGAGGAATATCTCGATGAGGAGGGTATTCTTGTAGTGGAATGGGCGGACAAATTTGATTTTCTTCTTCCGGAAAATACGATCTGGTTAAATTTATCCATCACAGAAAATGGAGAACACACTGTAACTCGCCAATGATTCTCGCCCTTGAAACATCGACGCCGAATGCAAGCCTGGCACTCTGGGACGAGTCACGGAAGGAGCTTGTCTGGTCCTCAACCTTTCATACCGACCGGTCCCACAACTCGGTGATTTTTCAGCCGGTCGAAGAGGCCCTCGAAAAATGTGATCGAAAACTCGACGCTGTTGCTGTCGGGCTAGGTCCCGGATCGTATAGCGGGGTTCGCGTGGGAATTGCTGTCGCCAACGGGCTTGCTATATCCCTCGGCACCCGCGCTCTGGGTCTGTCCTCGCTCGAAGCCTATCTCCCTGGTTGCAGTAATTATCTTGTGATCGGCGACGCGAGAAGAAACACAGGATTCATTGCCTCCATTCGCGAAGGGAAATTGCAGGGCGAACCGGAGTTGATCGAGATGGAACCGTTCGCTGAAAAGCTTCAATCCGCCAGATCGGGAAATCTACCGGTCGTAACTCCTGACAAGAAGATGGCCGATCAATTCGACGACGTCACCTTGACTCAACCGGTCGCGGAGTTGATCGCAAGAAAAGCAGCGACAATAATTTCTACTGAGGGCTGTGAGGAAATCTCCCCTCCCCTTGAACCTCATTACCTGAGGCCTCCGTTTATCACGAAACCAAAGAAAAAGAAGGCCCCTTAAAAACTTGTGTAAGTGTGGAATTTCTTAGTATTGTGGCTATCCATCCTTCAAGCCTGTGGTTTTCTCCTCCCACATTTTCCTCTTCTATTTTCTGCCGCTGGCTCTGCTGCTGTACTACGCCTCGCCGCGTTCGCTGAAACATCTGACGCTCACGGTGATGAGCTACATTTTTTACGGGTGGTGGAATCCGTGGTTCACCCTCCTGATGCTGGGATCGACAGCGATTGACTACGCCTGCGGGAAAATTATCACGGCAGAGGGAGCCGGTTCGAAACAGAGAAAGACAGGCCTCTGGATCTCGGTCATCGCCAACCTGTCTGTCCTCGCTTTTTTCAAATACTCGATCTTTTTCGCAGAAAACGTCAGCTCCGTGCTTCGATTTGCCGGACAAGGCGACCTGGAGCTTCCGCAGTTTCTCTACTCCGTCGTGTTGCCGGTAGGGATCTCGTTTTACACCTTTCAGTCGATGAGTTATTCCATCGACCTCTTTCGCGGGCATGCCAAACCTGCGCGAAACTTCATCGACTTTGCCTGCTATGTGTCAATGTTTCCGCAGTTGGTCGCCGGTCCTATTGTCCGATACGGAAGCGTCGCGGATCAACTCCACTCCCGGGAACACACCGCCTCCGGCTTTGTGGAAGGGCTCACCCGTTTCAATTTTGGTTTTGCAAAAAAAATCATTCTCGCCAACCCGGTAGGAACGATTGCCGACTCCTGTTTTGCCGCTGGAGAAGGGGCTCTCAATCCGTTGACTGCCTGGATTGGTGTGATCGCCTACGCCTTTCAGATCTACTTTGATTTCTCCGCCTACTCCGACATGGCGATCGGACTTGGGCGAATGTTCGGCTTCCGTTTCCCGGAGAACTTCAATGCCCCTTACCGCTCACGCAGCATTACTGACTTCTGGCGCAGGTGGCATATTTCCCTGTCGAGTTTTCTACGGGACTATCTTTATATCCCGCTGGGAGGAAATCGAATCAGTCGCTATCGGACGGCTGCCAATCTCATGGTCGTGATGCTGATCGGCGGGCTCTGGCACGGAGCTCAGTGGACCTTCATCATCTGGGGTGCGATCCACGGAATTATGCTCGCATTTGAAAGACGGATGGGACGCGATTCGTGGTATGCAAAAATGCCGAAGCCGGTTCAGGTCGCCCTTACATTCGGTATCATATTAATCACCTGGGTTTTCTTCCGGGCGGAAAATCTCGATGTCGCGATTCGATACCTCTCCTCCATGTTCGGCTTCGCCAGGACTGCAGAAGTATCCGAACTCTTGCAGGCCTCCCTCTTAAAACCGGCGAACCTGTTGTTCCTCACTCTTTGTGCCATGGCCACCTGGCTCATCCCGGGAACCAAACAATTACTCCGCCGGATCACTCCGGTAAAAGTCGCCTTCAGCTTTCTCCTGCTCTTCATCGCGGTCCGCATGATGTTCCTCCAGGGCTTCAATCCATTCCTCTATTTTCAGTTTTAATCCATGTCAGAGAAAATGCGCAACCCCTACGAATCGGAAGAGGGCCTCAAGAGCGAGGTCACTCTTTCGCAGCGGTGGTGCATAATTACTTCATTACTCTTCTTCATTGCCATTTCTGTACCGCCACTCTGGCGAACGGCGAACGAGTTCAGCAAACCTGCGTCCGAACGCTGGATTCCCATCGTTGAAATTGCGAATACCGACAGCGTTGAGGCCGCCAATGTTCTTAGAGAAAAGCGGAAACTCAGCTCCGGCATTGAAAGGACCGAACCTTCAATTCGCGATCACCTCCAGGCGTTTGAACGCGGAGTAAAGGATGCGGATTTTCGTAATGCGAGCCGAAGGGTGGATCAGGCCAGACAGCTGTTGTGGCTGCGCGATGGAAACCGCAAGGTCCACCTCGGAAGCGAGGGCTGGCTTTACTATCAGCCTGAACTCGATGCGCTGACTGGATACGGCCCCCTCCGCCCCGAGCCTGATAGTGTCATCAAAAATCCGGATCGGGCTCAATGGAATCCGGCAAGGGCGGTGGTCCTGAAATTTGCTGAGCAACTCAAGGAAAGGGGCATCCGTTTGACACTGGTTCCCGTTCCAACCAAACCGATGATTCAGCCGGAAGGAGTCACCGGAAAAGACGGTGAATTTCTTCATCCGGACTACGGGAAATTGTTGGGTCAGTTTCGCGAAAGTGGGATTGAAGTAATTGATCTAATCCCAACGTTCAGGGAAATGAAAAACCGGGAACCTGTTTTCCTGCGACAGGACACTCACTGGACTTCCCCCGCGATGAAAGTCGCAGCAACTTTTGTAGCGAAGTCAGTGAGTTTGGAAGGTCTCAGCAAAAGCCTGGAGACAAAAGTCGATTCAGTTCCCCGCGAGTCAAAAGGCGACCTTGTTGAGATGCTTGGGCTTTCTAAATCCGTCGACTACTTCGATCCTGAGCCCCAAACCTTGAATCGAATTCTCGATAGAAAAACGGGCAAACCTGTTGCCAGTGATTCAAACTCCCCCCTCGTCGTTATTGGGGACAGCTTTGTGAATATTTACGAGGACCCTTCGATCGGTTTTGGAGATGGCGAAAGCAAAGATACTATTTGAGCTGTCTCTTATACACATCTCCGAGCCCACGAGACCGAGGCTGATCTCG
>OJCB01000076.1_pt1 | contig 41602 bp, 23 predicted proteins | sample 1591501 | NCBI WGS metagenome assembly OJCB01 (sample SAMN05416813, study PRJEB24817) | seawater metagenome | isolation source: Sea water | place: Canada:Atlantic | collected 2013-07 | reverse complement strand
GAGATCAGCCTCGGTCTCGTGGGCTCGGAGATGTGTATAAGAGACAGCCGTTGGAGTGGCCCCGGGAGTGAACTCAATCTCGGCGCGCTGTTTCATATCTACGAATGCCAGTGGTAATTGGAATGCCAGCTACAGTTGGACGGCGGATGCCCTCAACTGGGGTGAGACCCAAGGGGTAAAGGTTTCTAATAACAGCAACGGCTATGGAGGCACTTCTGCGGCAATCGCAACGGCCTATACCAATACGAAAGCCAACGGGATGGTCCACTTTTCTTCAGCCGGGAATGACGGTATTGGCAGTATGGGATACCCGGCCAACCTTTCCAATGTAAACGGCATTGCCGCTTCCGATCGCAACGGAAACCGGGCCTCTTTTTCCCAGTATGGCCCCGGGCTTGCCTTCACCGCCCCGGGTGCAGATATTCGCCTCCCTGATCGGACCGGTGCCCCCGGATACAACGGCAGTGATGTCGCCTCTATGTATGGCACCTCCTTCGCCTCTCCCTACACGGCAGGCGTAGCCGCACTGATTCTCTCAGTCGATCCGAATCTGACTGCCGCTGCAGTGGAAACCATTTTGCAGCAATCCTGCGTCGACATGGGCACGGCCGGATACGACACCGGGTATGGCTGGGGTCATGTCAATGCAAAGGCAGCCGTGGATCTGGCTACCACTGACGACAATTACGAACCCAACAACTCTCTCAACGAAGCTTTTGATTTCACTCAGGAACGAACATGGTTGTCCGCTATCGATGGCCCGGGCCGACAGTACGATGATGACTGGTATGAAATTTTTGTCGACACAGACTCTCTTCGCGTTGTAGTCAATCTCCAGTTTACTGATGCAGACGGCGACATCGACCTCCGTTTGGTGAATGCCAACGGCACAACCCTGGATGCGTCGACATCCTTTAGCGACAATGAATCGATCGATTTCGTGGTTCCGGCAGGGGGCACCTACTACCTCAAAGTAGATTTAGCAGACGAAGGCAACGAGTATGATCTCTGGTGGGACGGCATGCCAACACCATTCCTGAACCTTACCGATTCGTCAGATGACTTTTTGAATCCTGCCTCAAGCCACAGCTTCAACATCAACTCCAATGTAGCCTGGACATGGAGCAAGCCGGGAGGAGCCACCTGGATAAGCTCAAGCGAGGCTTCCAGTCAGAGCAATAACCAGACTTTCAACTATTCGGTGTCGCAGAACAATTCGATTGCTCCGAGATCTGCGGTGATCACCTTCTCCAATAACTTTGGCCAGAGCGTGACTCACTCCGTCAATCAACTCGGTGTTCCACCCGCTGCACCTACCAGCCTTAGCGTCTCCCGGCAAACCGGCGAGTCGATCGACCTGCTTTGGGACGCCTCCCCGAATGCCACTGCTTATGAAGTCTGGCGCGGTTCAGCTGAAGACCCGAATACCATGACCAAGTTAGCGGACACTTCGACGACCAGCTTTTCCGACTTGGGAATCGCCACAGGTGACCGCTATTTTTACGCGGTTCTGGCAAAAAGCAGCAACGGATCTGGTGATTACAGCGGCAGTGAACAGGGAATTCTATACGGCAGACCTGATTCAATTGTTAAAGACAAGAGACTTCGGGGCAACAACCGGTATATTTCCTACAGTGGTCAAACAGCGACTATCAAAACGAAAAACGCCTCCCAGAAAAAGTTTTATTTATATCTCGAGAACGACAGCTCCAGTGGAAGCGAAATATTCAATGTGCGATCCAAAAAAGGAAACGCCAATTTCAAGGTAGTTTATTACTCAGTGACAAACCGGCGAAACGTCACCGCCCTGATCACCAGAGGAAGGCTTAACACCATCGTCTTTGTCGGATCCCCTGAAAAGATTGAGGTCAAAGTCAAACCAGGCAGTCGTCAGCGGACGAAGCGGGGCAAAATTCAGTTAACTTCTCTGACCCGGTTTTTGAATTACCCTGCCAGTTACGACCGCGGGAAATTAATTCTGAATAAAACAAAGTAATTCGCCAGGCTCACAAAGGGTGGGAACGGAGTTTGCGAGCCCACCCTTTGCCATCCGGGTCGAGGGATCGTGTGCTCACCAGGTCGGAGCTCAAGCGTTTACCCGGCAGGATAACGAGGTCGCATTTTCACCTCCAGTCCCCCACTCCATTTCCTTCTACACTGTCGTTTTCTCTTCTGGCCTCAGATTCGGTAGGAACACGGTGAGGAGACCAAGCAAGGGGAGAAAGCTGCAGAGCCAAAAGACATGGGTGATACTTGTCTGGTCCGCCAACCACCCCATCACTGCAGATCCGATTCCGGCAACCCCGAACGCGAGTCCGAAAAAGATCCCACTGATAAATCCAACCTTACCGGGCATGAGTTCCTGCGCGTAAACAAGAATTGCTGAGAATGCAGATGCGAGGATGACTCCAATGATTACGGAAAGGCCCACTGTAGTTGCGAGATTCACGTGAGGTAGCAAGAGGGTAAACGGAGCGACTCCGAGAATGGAGATCCAGATGATCACTTTCCTTCCAAAACGATCGCCGGCAGGACCACCCAGCAATGTCCCTGCAGCAACAGCGAACAAGAATACGAAAAGGTAGATCTGCGATTGGGAAACGCTCAAATCAAATCGGTCGATCAAATAGAAGGTGTAATAATTCGTGAGACTCGCCAGGTAGATGAACTTCGAAAAAATCAGAACCGCTAGAACTGCAAGTGCGCCTTTGATTCGTCGTTTCGAGTATCCACTCCTCGCCAGTTCAACAAGCCCTTCCTTCTTACTTGCCAACTGAGCAAGGCCCTTTTTATACCAGCGGCCGAGCCATCCCAGAATGATGATCCCGACAAAGGCAATCAAAGCAAACCACAGAACATGAACCTGCCCTCTTGGCACAATAATCAGAGCGGCCAGCAGCGGCCCAAGCGAACTCCCGAAATTCCCTCCTACCTGAAACAGTGCCTGCGCGAATCCCGGTCTTCCTCCTGAAGCAAGTCGAGCCAGGCGTGAAGCCTCCGGATGGAATATCGCTGAACCGGATCCGATGAGTGCTGCCGCTGCCAATATGGTGAGATATCCGGGAGCTGTCGCCAGCATCACCAGCCCTCCCAGAGTTAAGCCCATTCCAATGGCCAGAGAATAGGGCATAGGACGACGATCGGTGAAGCTTCCGACCAGAGGCTGTAACAGGGAGGCGGTAACTTGAAACACCAGAGTAATGATTCCGATCCGGGTGAAGCTGAGCGAATATTGCGTCTTCAATAAAGGATAAATCGCAGGCAGGAGCGCCTGGATGATATCGTTGATCATGTGAGAAACGCTCAGGGCAACCAACACCGCGATTGCAGCATCTTTCTGTGTTGGCTCCCTTTGCGACATCGGGGAAGCTTCAATGACACAAACACTTCTGCAATCTCAAATTACTCCGGCAATTCCAAGCAGTACAGATGACAGACGAGCTGTATCTTGACCCTTCAACGAAAAATCTATAGGGTAGTCCTCAACCTGTTGAACCATCGAAGCCTATGAAAACTTTTAAGACAACAATGCCCTTCTTATTGGCAAGCATCAGTCTTGTTCTTTCGGCATACCTTTTCTTCAATCGACCGGTAGCTCCTCTTGGCTCCAGTGAAGCAGCCGTCACCTTTGATACTTCTGATCCGACCATCAATGTTGCGGAATTAAAAAATGAAATTCTAAAACTGGCGGATGACCTTCATGTCCTGAAAGAGTCCCTTGGGCAAATTGAATCGCCTGCTGACGAAAATCAGGATTCAGAGGACTCCGGCGAGGAAGCGCCCAGGGCCTTCACTTCCGTAAGTCAACGTCTTCAGACCCTGGAAAGCCAACTCGCAGGTCTCCAATCAAATTACAATGGCATCTCTATTGAGGGAGCATCAGAAGAAAGAGAAATAATCTTCGCTTCCGAGGAAGGAGCAATCAAGGCGGACGAATATTTTGAGGCAGGGAAATTCACCATCGCCGCTGAGGGTTATATGACTTACTACCGCAACCACCTCGATGATCCTGATGCGCGCAGTGTTCTTGAGCGCGCACGCAGGTCATACGGCAAGGCTGGTTACAAGGATATGGCGCTTTATCTCCAGGAAGAATTGTTGGAATTTTTCCCGGAGCATCGCGCGAAGGATTTGGAGACTTTGGCGACGATGCACAAGGAGGAGGGTAACTACGACGAGGCCGTAAAATACTCCGCGGAAGCTGCAGACCTGATGACGAATCCTCAGGAAAAACTGTGGACACGTCTTTACTGGGCCTGGTACAACGAATTGCAGGGCGGTCCCAATGCAGGACTCGACGCCTATCGCCAGGTTCAGCAGGAAATCGCTGACGCCGGCTTTGACGATCACGCTCTCAACAATCGCGCTCAGGAAAAAATCGACCGACTCCTGAAGCAATTGAACAACAAGAAGCAGCGATCAGCAGTAATCTCTTCTTCAAACTGAAAAGGGATCGTATCCAGTTTTCCTCCTGTTTGCGGGACTGCTGTCCACTGGCATTGCTCAAGTATCAACTCTACATTCTCATTATGAACCCGACGAAACCCGAATCCAAGTCACCGCTGAACCGACGTAATTTTATCCGATCAGCCGCCGCAATCGGAGCTGGTGCGCTTGCCTCGAACGCAGCGACCGTAAGAGCTGCTACCAACAAGAACAGTCGCCTCCGCATTTTCCAAATCGGCACCGGTAACATTGGTGGAATGCAGCGAAAAGGACTCAAGGGTCATCCTATGGTAGAATTCGCAGGGTTTTGCGATGTGGACGAGACCATGTTCTCGCGAATCGAGGACTACCATGGTGATCCCTGGACCGTGACCGACTACCGCGAAGGCTTTGCCAACAAGTCCGGCGATTTTGATGCCGTCATCGTCGACACTCCGGATTTCCATCACTGCCCCATGATGACTACAGCCCTCAGTCATGGGAAACACGTTTACGGACAAAAGCCACTGGTCCATCAATTGTCTGAACTGAAAACAATTCGTGACGCCATTGCCGCCCAACCCAAACTGTTCACCCAGATGGGAAACCAGAGAGCATGCACGACGGGACGAATGCAAGCCGTCGAGTTACTGAAATCGAATAAACTGGGACGCCCAGTAGAAGCACACATCTGGACCGGTGGAATGAGCCGCGGACAATATTTCGTCGACCCGTGGAGCCCAATCACCGCTGGACAGCCGGTTCCGGACACAATGCACTGGGATCTGTGGAACGGACCACTCACCGAAGCGCTTCCCTACAGCGAAGATCTGCACCCGAGACGTTGGCGTTCTTACTGGAACACCGGTGGAGGAATGCTGGCGGACTGGGGATGTCATCTCATCGACATTCTCTATTTTGCCTATGACCTTCCCTCTCCGGAAGCAGTGCAAACCAACACGATGAAACCGTCGAATGATTGTCACTCCGGATATAACATGTCGACAATCACTTATCCCGGAGGCGACAAATTCGCCCGTGATAAATTTGTTCTGCACTACAACGACAGCAACATCCGGCCATCATTCTCATCGCTGGGACTGCCGGTTTCAAAAATCACCTCGACCTGCACCATGATCGTCTGTGAGGAAGGCGCCTTGCTCCTGCAGCCAGGTGGTGAAATGGAAATCTACAGAAAAGGGAAACTGGTAGAGAATGAACCCCTTGCTGAAGTAGCCCCCCGGAATCACTGGAAGGACTGGGCGGATTGCTGTCTCGGAGATGTTAAACCACTTTGGACTCAGTTCGACATCGGTTCACGGATTACAGAACCTGCCCTTCTCGCTACCAAAGCGACTCGATTCCCGGCGCAGGAACTGCAATGGGATGGCGAAGCTTACCGCTTCCGAAACCATGAAGAAGCGAACAAAACGATTCTTTCCCGAACCTATCGTGAAGGGTTTGCTCCTCCAAAAATCGGCTAGATAATTCTAATCACCTCAAGGTGCGGCAAGGTCCCGGAAAACGATAATCGAAGGATTACCGACGGGTGTGTAGTGCCCGGTAAATTCCAGTTTGCCTGAACCTTTATTCACTTTGAACACTGCGATATTGTCGGCTCGCTGATTGCAGGAATAGAAGAACTCCCCGGTCGGATCGAAATTGAAACTGCGTGGGTAATTTCCGCGCGTCCACTCTTCTCCGATAAAGGTAAGGTCTCCCTTATCGCCGACGGAAAAGATACCAATGCTGTCATGGAGACGATTCCCCGTATAAACAAATTTTCCATCGGAGGAAATCATGATCCCGGAACAAAAGTTACTCCCGGCATATCCCGGTGGAAGGCTCGAAATGCTTTGCCCTTCCTTAAGTATTCCCGCTTTTGAATCGTAGTCGAACCGAACAACTGTCGAACCTTCCTCCTGCAAAGAATACAGCCACTTACCTTCCGGATGAAAAGCGAAGTGTCTCGGCCCGTCTCCGGGAGGAAGCGAAACCGAATGCGGAGTATTTGGCGAAAGCTTTCCTTTCTCACCATCAAATCGCCAGACAAAGATTTTGTCGAGTCCCAGATCAACGTGCAGGACAAAGCGCCCCGACGGATCCGACTCGATCATATGTGCGTGAACTTGATCGTGTCCACTGAAGGCGAAACTTCCGGGAGGTGCATTGGTCGCTTCCGTCGGCCCCACCGTTCCTGAATCCTGTTTCACATCTGAAGCTTCGTTCAAACTTCCATCCTTCTGAATCGGAAGCACCGCAACAGAGCCGCCGAAGTAGTTCGCTACGAGAACAAACTTTCCGGAAGGATGAATACTGAGATGGGCCGGCCCCTTTCCTCCGGAACTTACCGTGTTGAGCAGGGACAACTCACCGTTGTCTGGATTCACCGAAAACGCGCTCACAGATCCGGCTTCGTTCTCACCGATCCGTTCAGTTTCGTTTGCTGAATAGAGGAACGTTCTCTCTTCATTGAATACCAAAGCGCTCGGGCTTGTGCCCATCCTGTGGACACCGGCGGGAGTCATCGCGCCAGTCTCCCGGTCCACTCGAAACAGATGAATCCCCTTTCCATTTCCGGGCGGAAGGTCCACTTGAGTATCACGCATATTCTTCAGTGGCGAAGTGTAAGTTCCAACATAAGCCATCAGCGGCTTGTCTTTGTCCTCTGCAAAAACAGGGGCGCCGCTTCCGATGCATACCCAGGCAGCGATTAACGTCGTAAGGAAGACTCTCAATTCGATAGGTCCGATCATATTTCTATTAAACATCATTCAGTTATTCTTTGTTTACCGGGATTTTCATACCAGAAAACTCCGAGTCCGTCGCTCTCTTCACAAGTAAGAAGGTCAAGGTCTCCATCATTATCCAGATCAATCAGCTCAATTCGGTCAAATTTGGCCCCTTTGGATCCTGATATATCAATCGCACTGACTGATTGATCAGCTGCCGTTTGAAAAGGGAAACGAAATGCTCCTGAGAGCCCTCCACCTGCATGTTCGCAAGTCGCGACGACGCTCAGCTTGCCGTCACCATCCAGATCAACGATCCTTACAGAATTGCTCTCACCAAATGCGGAGCGATTATCGATAGGGCTGCCGCTCACCTCTTTCCAATCGGTCCGAAAGGGCAAGGATGGAGGTTGAAAGAGGAACCCGAAATCATTCGGTGCAATCGCTGCAGCAATATCCAACTTCCCGTCTCCGTTTAGATCCGCCAGATCTATAAACCTGACTTCTCTTCCTGCGAACCCCAGAAGAACAGGGGCCGCTATCCAGGGCTCCCGATTGAGATGGCTCATTGTATAGACTCCTGACTTGGCACCCTTCCGATCAGAATACGTAATCTCCCGATGCCCATCACCATCGATATCGAGATCGCGAATACTCATAATGGAAGACGCCGTTGCCAGCTTTTCCCATTTCCATCTTTTTAAATCCCGGGCCCGGTTGTGCCCCGGATTAATGAGCCAACCGACCGCCCCATGCTCTCCCTTAGAGCCGGTGATGAGATCAGTGTCCCCATCTCTATCAACGTCGAACGCCAGAAGACACATCCAGTCGCTCATCTTTTCGGTGCAGGGAATTGCCTCGGTCTTCCATTCTTTTGAAATTAAAAACTCCTGAGGACTCGCCGGTGCCCAGTGGACGAAAACAGTTTCCGTAGTTCCTTCGCAGGCAGAAATCACATCCACCCTCGCATCACCATCAAGATCTGCAAAGATTGCATCTGTCGCCCCTTTTACCCTACCAACACTCACGGAGGGCCATAGCGCTTTTGCCTTATCCTTTCCCGGATTCAAGCATACCCGTATCGTATCGCCATCTTCCCAGGCGGTCACAATATCTGGCCTTCCATCGCGATTCAGATCTGAAATACGAACGCTGTCCGCGCCTTTCTTTCCCAAATCCGGATCGGAAGCATCAATGGTATGGCGCTTCCACGGCTTCGTTCCGTCGGTGCTCGGCGGAAGGACCGTAGTACCCACGACCAGAATCGGCAGGATCCATTTCATGTGGGGAAGGTGTCACCTACAATCGACTCTGCCAATCGAATAGGTAACCGGATTTCCTTACCATTCTTCCCGGTCCACCCCACCGTCGCAGGCTAGGCGGAATCCGAAAACTCTTTCAATTTTCTATCCAGAAAGAATGGCAAAAAGGGAAAAAAGGCGCACACAAAAACGATAAGGCACCACTTAAATGACAAGCGACTCCGCACCAGTGCCACAAACAACAATACGCACAATGCGACGAACAGAAATCCATGCCCCATCCCCACGATCCGAACAGCCATCGGCATACCGGCAAGATATTTCAAAGGCATCGCGATGCCCAAGAGAATCAGGTAGGAAACACCGTCAAGCAGTGAAGCCAGTCGAAGTCGGTCGATGAGCTTGGTTTTCAGATTCACAATCCGGGAGAGTATTCTCCTGACGCCGGATTTCAAGTTGCGACTCGCAATTTCAAAAGGAGATTCCAAATATGTTTGCAGGGAGAAAATTAATGCTGGCGATCTCTATCCTCCATAGCCGTGGCTACGGGAATCTGAGACTGAAAGCGGGAATGTCCCCCAGTGGATGCCATTGGCGCTATCACCTGAAAGTCCCGGGTTGTTCTGTTTCGGAGGCAAAGGGATCGCTTACGAACCAGGAAAGCTTCAACTGGGGCGATACCGACGAATCTTCACCGGAGGATCTCGCGGATTCAATGGTATCGAATTTCCCAGAGCTACTTGCCGCAGCTAAAGGTTTTGACCCCGCATATTCAAAATGGATCACTATGATTATTGAGGAAAGCCAGCCGGAAGGGCTCTTCATCGAATACTGGGACTCCTACGACGGCGAATGTGACCATGTCAGGCTGATCAATTGCGGGAAAGACGATCAGAAGTATTCCCATGCGCCAGCAGAGTCCTGAAGACACTTGCTACTTTCCCTGAGGAGGAATGTTTTCCATTCCTTTGAGTTCAACGAACTCATGACGAAGCCCTTTTTTGTCCCCCACATTCCAAAGCCGGAACCCCATTGGGCGCTTATCGAAGTTCTTGCTGGTAGTCTCACCATTCACCAGAAGGATACCCTTGTATTCGTGGCTGATCTGTTTGTGAGTGTGTCCCGCCAAAAAGCCAACCACTCCATTCTCTTCACACAATGTCAGGATTTCCTTCCTCTTCTTTAGAGGGAGATTGTAGTAATTCTCCTCTTCATCGGGGGCTTTCGTAAAGAGCGGATAATGGACCACGACAAATACAGGAGATCCTTTTGCTTTTGCTGCTTCCAGAGAAGCTCTAAACCATTCGTCGTGTTTCTCAGATTCCCCTTCAACTTCTGATTTCCACAACTGGGTGTTTGCGATAAGGACCGTGTATCCCTTGTGTTCAACCGCATAGTAATCCTCCCCCACCGTTTCGCGGTATTTATTGAGCGAGGCAGGCGTCGGCTCATTCCCGACATCGTGATTTCCGGCAGCACAATAACAGGGCAAAGTAAATCCTGCGCGAATCGCGTTGAAGTCCTTGTAAGATTTCTCGTTGGCAGTTTGAACCAGGTCTCCGCAAATGACGACAAAATCAGTCTCCATGGCGTTGATCTGTTCTACCGCCTGTTTGAAAGTCGCGACATCGTGTTCATAACCGCCCATACCGAGCTGGGTATCACACATTTGCACGAAGGAAAATGCTTCAGATTTCTTTGATTCAGAATCCTGCCCAATCACTAAAACAGCAAACAAAAATGCAAGAACGGTCACCGTGCAAACTGCCGGCAAATAGCTTCGGAATACTGACATCACAGAAAGTCTACTAAGCGATCAATTCCGGGATAGGTTTCCCGCTGCTCACAATCGGAGTGGGCCGGCCATTAAAATCGTCGATCGTAATTTTGGCCGAATCGATCCCCAGATGATGATAGATCGTCGACAGGAAATCTCCGGGACCACAGGGTCGCTCCACGACATCTTCGCCCCTCTTGTCACTCGCCCCGATAACTCCTCCCGTTTGCATTCCTCCTCCGGCCCAGATATTGGAAAAAGCCCTGGGCCAATGATCCCGGCCCGGTTGCAAAGTTCCGGCTGCTGCACTGGCATCACCAGCACCCGTGCTGCGACCATACTTGATCTTCGGCGTCCGTCCGAATTCACCGGTCACCACAACAAGAACCCGCTGATCGAGCCCTCTAGCATAAACGTCTTCAATCAAAGCGGAAACCGCCTGATCGTAATTCGGCATCCGAAAACGCAGAGCATCGAACTGATGTTGATTCACCGCATGATCATCCCAGTTCCGGACGCGCCCGCAAAGCGGTCCACTCAATGTGCTGGTCACAATATCGACACCCGACTCCACAAGGCGACGTGCAAGGAGGAGTTGCTGCCCCCATTGGTTCCGGCCGTATCGGTCACGGGTCACCTTGTCCTCTTTGCCGAGGTCAAAAGCATCGCGGGTTTGCGAATTGGTTAGGAGCGTCATCGCTTGTTGCTCAAATTCATCAAGAGCACCCAATTCGTTTTCCTGATCAAAGGCGCGCTCCATTTTATCGAGACTCTTTCGGAGAGCAAGCCTCTCACTGAGACGTCTTGTCTCCGCAGGATCAGAAAGCCCGATATTTGGAACCTTAAAATTCGGACGGCTCGGATCATCCGTGACCGAAAAAGGAGAGTAAGCATTACCCAGGTAAGCAGGCCCGCTGTAATTCGCCGGAGTTGGATTCACCCCCACATAATTCGGAAGCGGGTTGGTTCTGGCCTCCCCTTTCGAGCGAAGATAATTTGCGACGGACATCCAATCGGGAAGCCGAGGTTTCGGCTTGTCCCTCGTATCCGAGTCACCGGAGAACATCTGCATGGAACCAGCGGGATGGCCTCCTGCGGTCTGATTCATGGAACGCACGATATTAAATTTGTCCGCGATCTTTGCCTGAAGAGGCATCAGCTCAGTAATGCGTGTTCCGGGGACTTTGGTTCCAATCGTTTTAAAAGGCCCCCGGTATTCACTTCCGATCTCCGGCTTGGGATCGTAGGAATCCACATGAGAAAGCCCGCCCGGCAACCATACCATAATGACTGCGGTACGTTCATTCTTGGGCTTTTTCGCGTTTTCAGCCTGGAGTCGCATCAGCCCGGGCAATCCAAGTGAGGCAAAACCGGTCAGTCCGATTTGCATAAATCCACGCCGACCAAAAGGTCCGGCACAGCGCTCGAAAGCGGAGGAAGAATCGAATGAATTCATAATTTTAAATAGGATAACTTAGTTACTTCCAAATGCAGCGAGTTCTTTTCCGCTGGCACCATCCCAGACCCGAAGAAAACTGTCTTCACCGCCACCAATAATTGTTGCTCCGTCTGGTGTGCTCGCAGCTGCCTGCATAAAGTCGGGGAGCTTGGCAATTGATCGAACCTGGCTTCCGCTGTCCCGAACAATCCGAATTAGATTGTCACCGGCGGAAGTCACCATTTGATCCGTAGCCCCGATGAACTGCACAGAAGTGACCTCCTTCGTCCAGCCTTCGATTTTCTTCTTCCGTTCCCCAATAAGCATATCCCACGAGTTCACGACTCCGTCAGCGCCCGCTGTTGCCAGGACCCTTCCATCAGACCGAAAAGAGACTCCCGTCACATGATGGGTATGCCCTTCGAACAGATTCACTTCCTTTCCACTGGCGACATCAACAACCCGGGCAATCTTATCCGTAGCGCCGGATGCCAGAAGTTTCCCGTCGGGGGAAAAGTCGAGACTGACGACGGTATCGTCGTGGCGATCTATCCAGCTTGCTTTCACCTTGCCGCTTGCCACCTCGAAAAGAATCACATCTCCAGAGCGGGAAACATCACCACCTCCAGTTGCCAAAGTTTTCCCATCGGGACTGAACGTGAGTGCATTCACTCGATCCGCAAAGAGGGTCAGGTCCTTCTCCCCTCCGATTACTTTCTCAAGCTTCCAGGAAGACGCCCCCCTTGGGGAAATATATGTGGAGTTGGAAAGACATGCAGCAAAGCCATTCGGGGACGCTCCGCTGATGCTCGCTCCTGTGGTCACCACTCCTTGAGCTCCTCCAAGCGCAAGGCCTGTTGAAGTGCCCCAGATGTTCATTGACCCATCCGTAAAAACCGCAGCGACTTCTTTGTTATCCTCAGAGAAAGCCAGGGACAAAGGTCTCACCCCTGCGCTCGTCAGAGACTTATTGGCTTCCGCCAGATCCGTGGTGGCTTTCGCCTGTATTTTCTTGGACTCCTCACCAGCTGCCTTTGCCGCTGCAATCTCTTTTAAATTCTCCTGCTTCGTTCCGTTGATCCGCTTCACCTGCGTTTCCGCATCCGTGATATTGGTTTTTGCCGCGGCAACCGCTGCGCCCGCAGACTTCTCAGCAATCTTCGCTGTGATCAATTTGTCCTGCGCATCTTTGAGGGCCTTCTCCATTGCCGCGTCGGCTTTCCCATCGGGAGCTTTGGCAATCACCGCGGCTGCTTCATCTACCTTTTTCTGCGCCGCTGCTGTTGCATCCTTTGCCGGCTGAACGGCTTTTTCCGCAGCGGGAAGCTTCTTAGTCATCGCAACTTTATCGTCGTTGGTCTTTTTCAAGAGATCGTCCAGCCCCTTGTTCTTTGCCGTAACTGCGGTCTCCACCGATTTTTGATGAGCCTGCTCCAGAACCTGCCTGGCAATCATCCAATTCAAATCAGCAACCTTTTGTTTGGCACTGACACTTCCCCGCAATTCAAAGGTCTGTTTAGCGGTAGCCGTATCCCAAAGCCGGACGATGCTGTCAGTACCCCCGGTTGCGAGAGTCTTTCCATCAGAGGAAAGGCTCATACTGACAATCCCTGCACGAGGAATTTCTTTCGCAACTTTTCCATCAGCCAGATTCCAAATGCGAACCTTGCTGTCATCCCCTGCTGAAATGATCTGATTTCCCCCTGCAGCCAACAAGGTAATGGTCCCGGTTGATCCCTTGAGCTCGGAGGGAACTGAAAATCGCAATGTGCCTGCAGCCGGAACGGTCCACAGGCGAATCACCTTGTCCTCACCCGCAGTTGCCACTGCTTTTCCGTCCGCAGTCCAAACCATCGTCCTCACTGCCACTTTTCGGGCCTGGGTCTCTTTGGCCTTCGCTGCATTGAGAACCTTCTCCGCAGCAAGCTTTTTGGTTTGAGCAGCTTTTACCGCCGCCACAGCTTTCGTTGATGCTTGAGTCAAAGCGACGAGCTTTTGATTTCCCTCCGCCAGTTGCTTCTGCATGTCAGGGTTGGCCGCCTGCGCCAACTTCGCTTTGATTTCGGCCAGGGATTTATCAGCTAGAGATTTATCTGATGCTGTCTTTTTCACCGCCTCCTTAGATGCATTTTCTGCTTTAACTGCCGATTGCAGAACTCCGATTGCAGCAGTGATCTCTTTCCTCGAAGCAGCATCGGGGAAATCCTGCGATACGCGAAGTTTCCCACTGGCAAGATCCCAAACGCTCAACTTCCAGCCCTCTTCAAACACCGCTGCCAGGGTAGCATCCGGGGAAAGGCTCAACAATTTTGCACCTTTGGGAGCAACTGTATCGATCTTCCGAATCAACTTTCCGTCCGCCGCATTCAACACGATCAATGCACCGGACTTGTCTGCCGATACAATCCTGCTCCCATCTCTGGATATCACTGAAATTTGAGCTGCCAAACTTGCGTCTCCCTTTCGAAGGACGGCCTTACCCGTTTCCTTCTTCCAGATCTTCACCTCACGATATCCGCCCGAAGCCAAACGACTCCCATCCGGGCTGAATGCCAATGAATGAACCAGGGCCTTGTGAGCGCCTGTCTTTTCTGCGCTGTCCACTATCTGCGTCACAAACTCCCGCGTCGCGAGATCGTAAACAAAAATTTGATTTGAACGGCCACAAGCAGCGAATCGTCCATCCTCTGTCATTGCGAGTGAGTAAATCGGATGAACCCCCGGAGCGAGAGGATGCCAGACCACTTTTCTCTCTTCCCGAACTGAGGATTTCGCCCCCTGATCAATCCACTTCTTTAAGGTCACCAACTCAGTTTTGGTCAAATCCACTGCATCTGATTTGTTATTCTTTGGAGGCATCTCCAAATCAAACTCATGTTCCGATGCTTCTACAATCAGACTCTCAGCGCTCTTTCCGGGAATGATGGATGGACCTGAGTCTCCGCCTTTTTTCATCAACTCCGGTGTCTCCATGTTGAGCCCGGCCTTGGTCGTCGTCTTGTTGTGACAGGATATACAGTTTGTCTTCAGGAACGGATAAATGTCCTGATAAAAATCAGGCTCTTCCGGTGAAGCGTAAACACTCCCGACGACCAAAGCAGCAAATGCTGCGACGCACTGTCTAATACCAAACATCATTTCTTCGCGGCAACCGCAGCAGGTTTCTTTTCCTCGGGAGTTGCAGGCTTCACCGAAATCCGAATCGGCTCTGACACTACAATATCGACAATATCCTTCGGAGCTGCCGCTGCCGTAACGGTCTTCATCTTCTTCACCGCTTTCGCCATTTCAGCATCGGCTGCCTTCTTTTTGTCCGCTGCAATTTTGGCAGCGTTAGCTGAATCAGATTTCTTGTCCGTTGGAGCACTCGAAGCGACCGCGGCCAGTTTTTTTGCTTCCGCAGCGATTGCCGCAGCTTCAGCCTCAGCTTTTTTCTTTTCCGCTTCAGCTGCTTTCACCGCATCCGGATTGTAACGATACTTGGTCACCGCGCCCCCGTAGAACGCGATGGTATACTCGCCGGGCTTTACTTTCAGCGCCGCCAAATCCAAAACCGCTTCGTGTGATTCGGCCTTCAGGGGAATATCGACACCCGTCACTTTTTCAAATCCGGTTCCGTAGGCTTTCAGCTTCACCGAAGTTCCGGAAAATTCCTCCCGCCAGGTAACCTTCAAGGGGATTTTCAAGGTCTCGCCCTCTTTGGCTTCCCATACTTTGTTCTCAGTCGCCGCAATACTTAACGATGCTTTTTCTGAATCGGTTACAGAAACCGGAAAACTGGAGACAAGTCGCGGACTCGGGATTTCCTGTTTGGCGTCCTTTACCGGCCATTCCATGGTCGCTAGATGACAGGGTCGAACGACTTCCTCTTCATTGATTGTCGCTGTGCCGAACATCTTCGCCAGGGATACCGCATTCTTCGCCGACTCATCCGCTGTGACAATAACGTGCCCCACGTTTTTTCCCTTTGGAATCTTCAATCCGCTGGACCTCACTCCCGCTGGCAAACCTTCCATCTTCAATTCAATCTCGCCATCGAATCCATCTCTGCGGACGACTGCGACTTCAAGAACCATGGAAGCACCGGCACGAAGCGCGACAGGTTTGGAAAAGGCTGCCCGGTCTCCGTTTCGGAGAGTCATGTGAACCGCCCAGGTGGACAAAGCAAAGTCTGGAGCCGGTTTGCGAACCAAGAGCCTGTATGTATTCGCCGGATCATTGCGAGTTCCCCCAAACAAATCCCGGACCTGAATCCGGTAAACGCCGTCCTCTTTAATTTCGACCTTGCCCAAAACATCAGGCGAACCCGCATCGTAAGGAGGCCCGTCATAGGAGTATCCATTACTGGAAACTTTCATCGGACTCTTGATGTCATAAAGCTCGGCAACATCGGACAGAACTTCTTTCCCGTCCGTTACTGTAACTTTCTGAACCAACACAAAAGGATCCGTGGGAAGACCAAGCCGTTCTGAAGCGACTTCCACCCACCATTCCTCCCCTTTTTTTGCATCGAACTCAAAAGTGTCGACATCGGCAGCCGGGAAAAAGCTACCGGCAAGATCAGCCGGGAGTTTCACTTTGTTTGCTTCGGCATGCTGATTGTTTGGTTCCGCTTCCTCAGCAGTCGGGTAGGCAGGAATCCCTTCCGGTGGCCAGGACATCGAACTGACAGTCAGCGTTGCAGGATGGAGCGGAGCCGGATCATTCGCTGCCACTTCTTGAAAAACGAGTCTGTAGAAATGGCGGTTGCTTCCCTGAAAGGTCAGGTCATTCACCTTGATCAAATACTTCCCGTCCTCTTCCGGGGTGAAATCGACGACTCCTCCGGTTCGATTCACCAGGAGATCCCGCCCTTGAGCATCCGCGATGATCACAACCGGAGTGAGTTTTGAATCAATCCCGACGGCTGCGCATTCAACGACCACACGCTGTCCCTTTTTCGCATCAAAGGAATAGTAATCGATTGAGCGCTGCGTCATCACCGCATTGCAAACCGTGTTCGCTAAAACGGGCATTGCTTTCCCAATCGAATCGCAAGGCTCTGTGCGAGTCACCTCCGCCATTTTTCCAACGGTAAAAGCTCTCGGCGACGAGACGCCAAGACGCGAAACCAAACGCACGTCATGAATTCCAAGAGGTGCATCCGCAGCAATCTTCACCAGAAATTTGTTTTCGACCATCTTCCCGTCTTTATCTTTTACCGGAGTGGCGGAGAGCTTCGGCGACGAGAACATCAGCTTGGAAATATCCTCTGCGTTCTGACTGGTGATCGTGACTTCCAACTCCGATCCCGTCTGTCCTCCCATAGGCATAACGGTCATCAGGCGGGGTGCCGGCAAACCAACCAACTGGCCGAAAGACAATGCAGGTAAGCAGGCGATTGCTGCAGCAAAAAGGAATATTCGCGTGAACTTGTGAATCATTGGATCAGTGGTTGTATAGAAATTCCTTTGTATTCATGATTGCCCATATCAGGTCTTCGTAGCCCTGACGCTTGGCCAATTGAGGATTGACGGGCTTATCGTTGGTGTCAGTGCGGGGCTTCACCAGATGACCTTTGGCAATCGTCATTTCTTCTGCCGTCGGTTCCCGTGAGAACGCCGTCAGATAAATATCGCGAATCCCGACTTCGTCTTTCGCTTCGGGTTTGGAAAGGACATCAGCCTGCCCGCCGGCCTTCGTTAATTTCCCCTTCACATCAGACGAATTCATCAGGTGAAGACTCTGCGCGAGGCTGGAAGACTGCACCCTCTCACATTCACAAACACTGGCTCCCTCCGGGCGACCGAAGACTTTGAGAAATGGAGATGAATTGTAACTGTTGTCAGGAAGAGAAATTGCCCGGGTTCCGGAAGGGAGGTTTGCAAAATCAGTTTTCGCACCGGTCAGCATATCCACAGCATCCAGCAGCACTTCCGCCTGCATTCGCTTTGGATAGTAGTGTGAGAAATTCTGACGATCGACGGCATTGTGCTCGTTCGGGAAAGCGCTCAGCTGATAGGTGTTGCTCGAAGTGATCACCGTGATGATTTCTTTGAGATCAAATCCGTTTTCGACAAAATGCATCGCCAGAGCATCCAGCAATTCAGGGTTCGTTGCCGGGTTTGTGTCCCGGATATCATCCTCAGGCTCCACCAGACCGCGTTTAAAGAAGTGCTTCCAGTAGCGGTTGACGAGTGCTTTTGCGAAAAACGGGTTATCCTTTTCACTCATCCAGTCAGCGAGTCGAAGTCGGGGATCATCATCCGGCGGAATCTCCAAAGCTTCCTGGCCAAGTGCTGCCGGAGTGACCGGTGCCAGAGTCTTTTTGTTTTCAAGTTTGGCGACACCCCGTTTGTGAAAGATTAAATCTTCACCGGCAATAGGAGTAGGCTTCCTTCCCACCTGACTGAAAAATGCAGCGAAGGAGTAGTAATCGTGCTGACTCCATTTTTCGAAGGGATGGTGATGGCACTGTGCACACTGCATTCGGACCCCGAGAAACAGCTGGGCCACATCCTCGAGTTGCTGATTGGGTTCCTTGACCCTTTTGTACCAGGCGACTGCAGGATTCGCGACAATCGTTCCTGTTGCTCCGAGTATTTGGCGGACCATTTCGTCGTAAGGCTTGTTCGCCAGCATCCCGTCACGAACCCATGAATGAAAAGCAAAGTTGGCGACAATGTCAGCCTTGCTTTCCCTCTGGTTCTTCAAAAGGGCCGTCCACTTGTTAGCAAAATAATCTGCGTAATCCGGGCTGCTGAGCAGCGTTTCGATGGCGAGTTCACGCTTCAGCGGATCCTTGCTCGCGAGAAACTCAGCCGACTCTTCTTTCGTGGGTAGCCGCCCGCCGATATCCAGCGAAACCCGTCGAAGAAAGGTAGCATCGTCGCACACGGGGGATGGAGGAACTCCGATCGCCTTGAGATTCGAAAAAACCAATTCGTCGATAAAATTCTTCGATGGCGGCAGCGACTCAACTGGAGCACCCAGAGGAATCGAAATATTCGACACGGAAACCTTTCCGGCATACCGAACCATTACCGCAACATTCCCCGGAACATCCAAAACCTTCACAAGCCCCTCATCATCAGTCTCGGCCATGCTCTTGTCGTTCGGTTCGAAAAGTGCCATCTCAGTCACGTCCTCCGAACTTCCGTCCGAAAAGTGAGCAATGACTTTCAAGGGCTGCTCCGTATTCACCTCCATCGACATCCGCTGTGGCTTTACCTCGAGCGATGTCAGTTTACCATCCGACTCATTCTCATAAACCATTCCCTCTTTGATCCACTGAACCAGCTTATTGTAGTTCTTCGAGCCGGGTTCCAGACGGACACCACCACCATGAGGCACAATGTTGGCCGCCTTCAATACGAGAAGGCTTTGATCAGGGGCCGGCGCAAAAACACGACGCCCTTTTCCTTCTTTAACGATATGTTCGTAGTCCTCCTGCGTCTCGAATCCGAGCAGCGAAAGCACAAATCCCCGCTGCCCGGTCACGGCCTTGGCATGGCATGCACCTGTGTTGCAGTCCGCCTTTGTAAGGATGGGAACAATATCGTGAACGAAGCTCAGAGGTCGTTTCTCTTCCGACGCAAAACTGTCAGATGGTATGCACCAAACGAGAATTGCTGCCGCTGCAATAACATCAAACGGTCTAAATTTGGAGATCATAAGGGACTGGGCGAAGTGACTTTAAAAAACAGACTGGGAACCCCGAAAATTTCAAAAAAGCGGTAAACCTTCGAACAATGCTTGCACGCTATTGGCAATCCGCCTGTCGGGCAATTTCCCGCATCGCGCTATGTTCCACGCCACCTTTTGGCACGCTCTTTCGGAAGTGAAAACCCGCTATGCGGATTTAGATTCAATCCGTCCTGATCCAATTATGAAAATCGAGCCGGATCGATTCTCGAATCCGACGTCTCTTCCTCAAGCAAACTTTTGACAATCCGAGCCGTTACCGGCGCCAAACTCAAGCCCAACATCGAATGTCCAGATGCGACGATGGCATTTTCAAACCGCGGAACTTTTCCAATGTATGGAAGCCCGTCCGGAGAGCACGGTCGCAGGCCTGACCACGGTTCCAGCCCGGAAAACTCGTCCTGAGTAAAGGCTGGAAAGAATCGACAAAAAGACTCTACAATTCCTTCAAGCCGGATCCTGTCGATACTAAGGTCGTTGCCACAAATCTCCATGGTTCCCGCGACACGCAGGGTATCGCCCATGGGAGTCACCGCCACCCGGCCCTCCTTTAGTAGAGAACACAATTGCGGTAGCTGAGTGGGATTCTTCAGGGTAAAGGAATACCCCTTCCCACCCTGCATCGGCAGAGAGAGCCCCAACTTCGCTGACAAATCCGGGCTCCAGGCACCCCCCGCAATCACAAAATGATCAGCGGCAATGCGGTCATCATCAGAAAGCACGCCGTGAGAAATTCGACCATCCTGAGTTTGAAAGGAGGACACCTCTCCATTTCTGATCTCCCCTCCGTGAGACTCAATTCCTCTTCTCAGAGCCAAAAGGAATTTTTCTGAATCCAAATGAGCATCCCGGGGAAACCACACACCTCCGATTGCATTCATCTCCACATCAGGATCCAATTCCCGAAGTCTCTCCGGACCACAAACTTCCGCAGCGATCCCCAGCCGTTTTGCCGCCTCCGCAACTTCCGTTTCATCCTCCAGACCACCGGCACTCTGACAGAGCATCAACAGCCCTTTTTCCACCAGTTCAAAATCCAGCTCTTCCGACAGTCCTTCAAAAAGACTCCGGCTCTCGAAACTTAAATCCTTCAAAAGCCCCTGACTGTTCTCAACATGCTTTCGAGTCGAATGCTTGAGAAACTGCCAACACCACTTCCACAGTTTTAAATCCAAACGCGGGCGCAGGTAAAATGGGCTGCGCCGATTCAGCATCCACTTCAAGCCCTGCGTCACCACTCCGGGAGCAGCCAGCGGAATAAAATGGCTCGGCACGATCATACCTGCGTTCCTGTTCGAACAGGTTTCACTCATCGACGGATCACGGTCAACGATCACGACATGGTAACCCGCCTTTGCCAGAAAATATCCCGAGCAAAGACCAATAACGCCACCGCCAACGATGAGAACTTTTTGAGAATCCTGCATCAGTCAGCAGACCCGGACCAGTTCACCCACCAGTCCCGGAAAAGCTGCCACTGCGCTTTGAGAAAAGCAGCCTGGCTTGGGCTGAGTTGATCACTCGAATTGATCTGATGTTCGTAGGCCGTGTGACCTTCCAGAACCATGAGAGCTTTGTAGTAAAGGACGAGATCCGGACCTTCATCCAACAATGACAAAATTCGTAAAGCTTCCCCCAATTCCCAGGCATATCGTCGCGCTTCGACATCACCGGATGCAGCGCGCTCACATAATTCCACATATCGAAGCACCTCTTTCGGGAGAGCATTGCCGACGCCGGTAATCGCGCCTTTGGCACCACAGCGAACGAAACCGTGAAACACTTGAGTATCGACTCCCACCATCAAGGTCAGATCCGAATCTCCACTCGTGATGTGCTCGGCTGCATAAGTGAGAGAATCCGCCCCGCCGAATTCCTTGAATCCAACCAGATTTTTGTGATCTTTTCGCAAATCAAAAAACAGATCGGCTTTCGTTTCGAAGCCGTAATAGGGACTGTTATAGATCACAGCCGGAAGATCAACGCCTCCCTCTAACACAGCGGCAAAGTGCCCCCGTTGTGCAGCGGGTGAAGTTCCCCGCGATAGGAGTCGGGGAATCACCATCAGACCAACGGCGCCACATTCTTTTCCGTGAGCAGCGTGGGAGGCAGCTCTTTCGGTGCTTTGCGCGCCCGTTCCCACAACCACAGGAACCCCTGCTTTTGAAAGTCGGCTCACCCCTTCTTTTCGCTGCTCATCACTTAGAAGCGGCCAATCGCCCATCGAGCCACAATAGACAACGGCACGCATTCCCGAATTGATCAGGCCGAGGGCAGTCTCGACAAGTGCGTCGTAGTTTGGCTCGCCGGCTTCATTACAGGGAGTCATCAGGGCCGGAATGGTTCCCTGAAAAACGGAAGGTTCAGATTGAGACATAAGATTTCTGTAGTTGTAGTTAATTGTTTTTAGGTAGCTTTGGAATCACCGCTTTTGAACGGCGGTCTCCGACGACAAAATATCCGGAAGCATTCTTTTCACCGGGATTCCCGATCCGCCACACCGCACCCGGACGAGTCGATTGCTCCTGCGTTTTTCCAGATTCAATCAGACCGTAGGATTTTGCGCCACCTTTTCCGTCCATCCAGAATAACTCGACCGGCTGACTCCTCCGATTGATGAAGGCAACTTTGAAGCTTGCCCCGTCCGGCTTGGAAGCCGGTGCATCTTCCCCGGTGATTGCCCTCCACTTCAGTGCCGAGAGCGCCTTGATGGAGGGTGCTTTCTTCCTGGCAAATTCTTTCGGACCGAGCTCGCGCAACTCTTCCAGTTTCTTCGCGTATTCGGCTGAACCTGCGAGATTGTCCCATTCGTAGGGATCCTTGGCGATATGATAGAGTTCCTCTCCTCCATCAGCATAATGAATGTATCGCCAGTCTTTTGCGCTTAATCCGTAGCTCCCGCCGTCATGAAGAAAAGTAACGGCAACACCGTCCCACTCTGCCTCTGGATTTTTAAGCAGAGGAGTCAGGCTTGTTCCGTCGACTCCTTTCCCTGAGCTGATTCCTGCCAGATCAGTCAAGGTAGGAAAAAGACTGAGCACGCTGACCGGCTGATCACAGACGCCACCCGCCTTTGTTCCTGCAGGCAAACTTGATGCAAGGTTTTTCGGCACTTTGATCATCAATGGAACTCTCGTCACAGCACGCCATCCCGTGAATTTCTGCCAGTGCTCCTTCTCACCGAGATGCCAGCCGTGATCACTCCAAAGCACGACAATCGTGTTGTCCTTGTTCGGTCCATTTTCGAGGGCATCCAAAACGCGACCAAGCATCGCATCGGCAAAATGAATCGACGCCAGATATCCCTGAATCCCTTTCTTCCATTGCTTGTTCTTTTGGATGTGCGCGAAATAGCGATTTGGTCCCCGCTTTTTCCCGGCTGGAGGAAGGTCGTCGAGATCATCGCTTTTATAGCCCCGGGGCAATTGGATATCTTCCAGAGGAAACGGCTCAAAATATTTCGCCGGTACAAACCAGGGCTCATGAGGACGGTAGATTCCACAGGCGAGAAATTGTGGCTTCTCGTGTTTTTCTCCCAGCTTCTTCGAAACCCATTCCGACACCGACCAATCGCCACCAAATTCTTCATCGGTCACATCGAGCGCTGCCCAATCTGTTTCGACATATTGCCATGGACCACCCACTGGTAAATTCACGGGCCGATTCTCCGGGTAAAAGGTCGGGGGAATTGGATTCTCTTTTTCCTTCGCCGGGAAATATTCATCCCAGGAGCGGGCATCCGTGAAGTAATGAAGCATTTTCCCCGAACCACTCGATCGATAGCCGTGATTTCGAAAGTGCTGAGGAAGAATGTCTACCTCGGGTAAAATTTCACGCATCTTCTGCTCATTCGAATACAAGCCGGAACGATGAGGCGACATCCCTGTCATGATTGCCGTTCGCGATGGATTGCATGCCGCAGCGGGACAGTGTGCATTGGTAAATAACACTCCGCTCGCCGCCATTCGATCGAGGTTTGGGGTAATAGACTGTGGATTCCCTCCGAAACATCCAATCCAATCATTCAAATCATCCATCGCGATAAACAGAATATTTGGTTTTTCCGAACCGGCATCCTGTGCGCGGGAAACAGAACCAAACCCGCAGGCAAACAGGATAGAGAAGAGGAGGTAAAAACGAGTCATAATTCAGTGTTCGAAGAAGTGATACCAAAGGCAAAAGGAGTCGTCGGGTCGATGATTAAAATGGCCTCAGCTGTCACAAAAGCGGATCCAGTCACAGTGGGAATTGCTCCTCCGTCCGTATGCTTTTTGACACGCCCCTCAAAAACGGAATCAAGAATTCCAGCCTGCCGCCAAATCTGTCCTTCATTCAACAGACCTCCTTCGCTGAGACAAGCCAATTTCGCACTGGTTCCTGTCCCGCAGGGAGATCGATCATAAGCTTTCCCCGGACAGAGAACGAAATTTTTACTATCCGCCAGCTGTGGATCGGCTGGAGGAGCAAACAACTCGATGTGGTCAATCTCACCGCCGTTCGCGCCGGTAATTCCGGCTTCCTCAAGGGCGTTCCGGAGTCTCCATGAATAGTCCGTCAATTCATCAAGACAGGAAAGAGAGACCGGGATTTCAGGCGGAGCGTCTGCGAGGAAAAACCAGTTCCCTCCCCAGGCTATATCCCCTTTTACCACCCCGACCCCGGGCACTTCGACGGGCACATCATGTTGATGTCGATAGCTTCGCACATTCGTCACCTCCACCGTCCCTGATGCAGAGACATCGAAAGTCACCAGACCACTTGGAGTGTCGAGTCGATGTTTTCCCGGACCAATTCTCCCTTGATGAAGCAAAGTAACAGCAACTCCCATCGTTCCGTGGAGACAACCATTCAGGACGCCGACATTGTTAAAAAAGATCACACCTGAAACACAATCGGGTGAATAAGGTTCGCATAACAAAGCACCCACCATCGCATCGTGTCCCCTCGGTTCGCAGACCGTTGCCGACCTCAACCAGTCATACTCCCCGGCAAAAGCCGCCCGCTTTTCCGCCATGGTCTCTCCCCCGGGTTCGAATGCGCCACCCACAATCGTGCGCGTCGGTTCCCCAGCGGTATGGGAATCGATCACCTGAATTCGTTGGATAGAGTTCGGTTTCATTTATGGATACCTGATCCTTAATATACCACCTCGGTATTGCCGGAAACATAAGCTGACACTACCGAATCGGCACAAAAATCGAATCAGGGGTCTGTCTTCAAGGAACGATTCCAATTCAAGAGGGTAGCTTGATCGAATCGACCCTCTTTCCTCGAAAAAGATGTGACCTCATCCTGAGAAATGGTAAGTCCTTATTATCTTTATGAGAACCTGTTTATCCATCCTCTCCTTTGCCGCCATTCTTGGTAGCGCTTCTATTTCCTCCGGTGACTCCTGGGTGATCGACTCTGAAACGAAGTGGAAAGAAAACCTTGCCGAACATCCCGGTCTCGAAACTTCCAGGGCCGGAGTTTCTCCAAAAGAGAAATCCGGATCTCTCAAGAGTCAGGTAAAGACCTTCGACAAAAAGCGTTCAGCGAGCTCGATTACTTTTCGCCAGTCCCCCGTCTGGCAGAACTGGAATCCAATCGAAAACCTTGGACCGGCCAACCTTCAGGATGCTCCCGTGTTACTGACGATGGGACCGGACAATTATTGGATCTTCGGTCGCTACGGTAGTGGTCAGCCGCGAAGAAAGAAAGGTCAGAAGCCCAAGACACTTCCTAAATTCAAGCCGGAATCTGCGACATTGGAAGGATTCGATGTTCCTCTGGAAACAACTCGCTTCCCCAATCAGTTCAATGCTCCCGGAGGCCTGAAACCCGGCAAAGGTGGTTACCATGCCTGGCAAAGTCGCGACATGAAAAACTGGGTTCATCATGGCCCGGTTACCGAAGGCTTTTCCAAATGGGTCACCAGCGCAGAGATGGTCGACGGCAAAGCGCTGATCTACTATGACTTTCCCAACGATCAGGATCCGCACGTTTATTTGGACAGCGACCTCACCGATGGAGAGCCCGGAGAGAACAAGGGCATTGCAGTGAAGGACCCTTCCCATGGATCCGATGCGGGATTCATTAAAGATCTGGAGGGGAATATGCACGTCATCATCGAAGACTGGAGTCCGATCTCTGCGAACAAACGCTCGTGGGATTCTCCACTTGCAGGGCATGCCGTCAGTCCAAACGGAATAGATGGATTTGTGTTCAAGAAACCGCCGGTCGATAACCGGACAAAACCGACAGGAAAAATCGCGACCTACAATCACCCCCACTGGGCCAAAGAGGACCCTGAGAATTACAAAACCAATGTTGCCGAGTACGAAATTCACGAACCTGAACAGGAAGCCTACGGCGACTGGGCAGCGATCTGTGTCGGGGGACAGTACTATCTCTTTGGCGACTACGATCCTGCCGGTGGCCATCAGATGAGTGTGGGCTGGTTTACTTCCCCATCAATCGATCAGGAATTCACCTGGTGCGATAACATTGGGAATGGCCACCCGGATCCGGATATCGCTTTTGCCGAAGGGCAGTTCTATCTGGCGACTCAACAAAAGACCGACTACACCAGTCCCGGCCCGTGGGTTGAGTCAATGGAAGCCCGCGTCGGAGTTGATGTCGACAAGGATGGAAAAATCGACGAGTGGACAAAATGGCAGCAGGTCAAAGAGACTTACGACTACATCCCCGACTTCGCCAAACAGATCAAAACAGTTCCTGCGTCCATGGATTTGAGTTCACTTCCAGAAGGATACGGATTTCAATTCGAAGTTAAGCTTACCGACACGACTGAGAACAAATCGAAGCCGACCCTTGAAAAGATTACGATCGACTTTGCCGGTGAATAGAAATCCTTCCGGCAATCATCCTCTTTCAAATGCCTAAGACGGAAACAGAGTTGCAATAATCGCTGACGAGTTGAATTTTTAAACGATGAACAACTCTACTCAATCAGCCGACGCGCTGAAACTTGTTTCCAACCTTCAGTCACGATTTGTGGCCGGACTTGAACATGCCGCTCTGGATTCAGGATCCAGCGTGAGCTTTGAGAAATCAGAGTGGCTTCGCGACGAAGGAACTCACGGCGGTGGAAACCGGTTATCGGCGGCGGATGGGAAAATATTCAACCGTGCCTCTGTCAACGTGTCCCAGATTCATTACGATGATCTCCCTGAGAAAAAACTCGGATCTGCGACTGCCATTTCGACCATCATTCACCCGGCGAATCCTAACGCTCCTTCGGTCCACATCCATATCAGTTGGACCGAAATGAGAGATGGTTCCGGATACTGGCGAATCATGGGAGATCTGAATCCCTCCGTCGTTCACAAAGAATTCTCCGGGCAATTCCAGGATTGCATGAGCTCTGCTGCTGCCGATCTGTATGAGGAAGGATCCACACAGGGGGATCACTACTTTTATATTCCTGCCCTTGGGAGGCACCGGGGAGTCACTCACTTTTACCTTGAAAGCTATTCAAGCGGGGATCCGGAAGCGGATTTAGATCTTGCCACAAAATTCGGAGAAAGTGTGATCGATCGCTACATTGAGATTCTGAGCTCAGCGCTGAAAAGCTATCCGGAAATTTCGGAAGCTGATCGTTCGACTCAGTTGGCCTACCACACGCTCTATCTGTTTCAGGTCCTGACTCTGGACCGTGGAACCACCTCCGGCCTCCTTGTTCACAAGCAGAATGATCTTGGAATCATGGGATCACTTCCCTCTCATGTGGATCGTAACCTTCTCGCCACCTGGGCGGAAGATGTCGATCCGCAACAAGCTGATCTCGTTCAATCACTGGTCAATGCCTTGCCCGAAGGAGGCCGCGTCGAAGTGACTGAAGAGGTGAAATTAGGTCTCGCAGAAAGCGTTCGTGATTACTACAGAAAAAACCCCGAAGCGCTCTCATTGCAGGCTTCAGGAGGCATCATCCCGCCGACGGTTGAGAATCACTTGTAGAAATCCTAAGCCCGACAAGACGGGGACTCCTTGATCAGTTACCCCTTTTCCTTGAACAAGCCTGATCTCGAAAAGCTCCCGCCAAGCGGACTATCTTTTCTTTTTCGCCAGCTCAACAGAGAGTTCCTGAAATGCAGTATTCTCGTTGATTGGAGATACCGGCGAAACTTGCCAGATGATCCAACGATAGTTTCCGAGTGTTTTTCCTTTTGAAGATCGAAGGGATAAGGCGGTGTATTTCTCCAGCTTCTCATCTCCGGTGCTGATTCTTCCGAGTGCAGTAAAGCGGGAGGTGTCATCAAGCTTCCATGCGGGGTGAGTCGGGTGATTGCTGCCGTAGATCACAATCTCTTGAGCTCCGCGTTTTCCGGACTGCTTGTGAGACCAACTTGTGATCGATGAAATTTCCTGCGCTTTACCCAGGTCCATCAGGTAGGCACCATCTTTGACTCCATTCGAAAAAACAGGTCCAAAACCCGGGCTCAGTTTCCCATCGGTGAGAACGGCTATGGGATCATTCTTAGTTTCCTGATTTGCTTCGACCTTCCCTGAAGCCTTTTTGGGCGGCGCTAGAGTTTTAAATCCATTCGGTGACGCTGAGGTCTCCATAATTGTGTTCCTGGATTTTGAAACCTTCGACGGAGCACCCGCTTGACTAACAGGAGCCTTGATCGCCGGTTTCGCTCTCACGTGGAGAACTCCTTTCATAATGCGCCAATGACCGGGGAAGGTGCAGAGATAGGGGTAATCCCCTGTCTGTTCCGGGGCAGTGAAAACCAATTCTTCTTCGGCTTGCGGTGCAACCAGTTTTGAAGCTACCAGAATTTTATCTGAATCGGGAATGTATTGCTTTTCAATGGCATCAGCTTGAGCCGCCATTTGGTCAGCCAGTGCCCCGATGGCCTCGGTGCTTCCCGGAGCGAGAAGGAGAAAGTTATGCTGCATGATGTCAGGGTTCTGAAATATCAATCGGACTTTCACACCGGGTTCGACGCTTAATTCTTTCGGCGAAAACTGAAGACCGGGAGCCGCCTGGACATACAAGACAAGCCCACGTTCCTTGATCATTTCATCATGAGCCGTCGCGAAACTTTGAAGCTTGCCGCTATCGGCCAGATAGTCGACTCCTGAAAGCGCCTGGCCAACAGAATCGTAGAGATACACTGCAGGAAGCGAACCCGATCCCCGACCAAGCTTTGGCTTCTTCAATTCGATTTCGATGAAATTCTGCCCGGCTTTAAGGTCGATGTAGATTTGCTGATCGCTGCTCCAATTCGAGTTCTGACTAAACTTCAAAATACCATTCACTTTCACATCGAGGCATTTGTGATTGAGCGCCAGGACCGCAGACTGCGCCGACTCTGAAGTGATGAATGTTCGAAAAATGTGTAAAGCGCCACCTGACGGTTTCTTCGACGTGTGAATGACGGGGGCTTCCGCACCATTAGGATCGTAGCGAAGCCAATGAGTCAGCGCCGACGCAGCGTCGATTTCGAGAACGGGAACACTACGCCCTTTTTGGGGTTTGATTCCGATCTCAAGCGTCTTGAGAGAAGTCTGTATGGATTCCTTGTCGGACGTGACCGCAGCAAGAACTTCGCGCATCGAAGAATCGGTCCGCTGAAGATGGGCAACAGCACCAATGACTTTAAGCTGAACCCTTGGGTGAGGATCCGCTGCCATTGTCATGAGACTTTCCTTTACTCCCTCAAGTTGATCCGCGAGCAATCGAATCACGTCCACAGCTGCACCACGAAACATCGGGTCTTCAGATTTGAGAAGGGCATCAAGCAAATCCGGGCGTGCCTGCCCGAGACCGCCGCAGACAAAAACCGCTTCCAGGGCTGCCTGGTTGAAATCCTTACTCCCTCGGTCAAAATCGGCAATCCACTGATCGACCGCTTGGATTCCCTCCGCTCCCTTTTTTCGAAGCTCAATACGAGCGTGTCCACGAACGAGATCTTGTGGGTGAGTCAGGAGTGCACAAAGCGCTTCAAGACTCGCGCCTTCGATTGTTGGCCACTCTTTGGCGAGAGGCTTCCCGGTATGAACGATTCGCCAAATCCGACCATAATCATGATCCCAATGGGGGTCTCGCATCGGATGCTGGGCATGGCCAATGATCGGGCTGCAGAAGTCGGAAACATAAAGTGCTCCATCCATTCCAAACTCCACATCGGCTGGACGGAACGCGGCATTCGGCGAAGAAAGAATCGTCAAGGGACCTTCGTGCTTGATCATTCCCTGACTGTAATCAAATTTAGTGAGATTCACTGCGTAGCGGCCAAGAAGTGAAGCAGAAGCAATTCCCTCCTGATACTCGTCAGGGAAATTGGGGCTGGAGATAGCAGCAAATCCAGATCCCTTTCCGTATTTCCCGATCTCAGCGTAGTTGTAGGGGTGGTAGGCGCCGAGCGGCATCCATATCAGGGCCGCACCATCGTGAGCCCCTCCATCACCGTACATCTGGAAAATGTTCCCCCATCTGTCGAAGGTGACATTCCACGGATTCGGTGTCGTGTGCTGCCACTCGGTATTGATCCTTCCGGTCGTGGGGTTGAGGCGATAGGTGGTTGCGTCGATGCCGCGATGAACCCCGAAAGGTGTCTCGAGCTGTGAGCGATGAAACACTCCGTCGCTAAAGATGATGTTGCCCATTGGATCTGCTGCGATCATTCCACCGTGATGAGAATCGGTGACGTCGATTCCACGAAGTAATTCCTCCTTCGCGTCGGTGCGGTCGTCGCCATCGGAGTCATGAGTCATCCAGAGGCGAGGTTGTTCCGAAATAATCACGCCATCTCGATGAAAGGCAACTCCATCAAGCGCATCAAGCCCTTCCATGTAGGTCGTCACTTCATCGGCCTGGCCATCGCGATCCGTGTCCTCGAGAATTAGAATTTTGTCTGGCGGCGTCAGCCCTGGAACCGTGTGCGGAAAAGACGGCATCGTCACCACCCAGAGCCGTCCGCGAGAGTCAAAAGCGAATTGAACCGGATTTCGCAATTCAGGAAACTGCTCTTCCGAAGCGAACAGATTCACTTCATACCCATCGGCAAGGGTGAATTCCGCCTGCTGCTCAGCGACGCTTTTGATGATACCGGTCCGCTTGCCGTCGTCGCGCCCTTTTCCTTCCGGCATGGGAGGGAGTGAGGGCACCTCCACCTTTGCAAATGTCGCTTTCGGATTTTTAGCGAGCTCATGAACGACGGCTTCAGTCAGTCGGATCATTTCATGATAACGCGGCATCTCATCGGCATACTCTTCAGGGCGTTTTCGAACACCAAAATAAACCACGGCATTTTTGGGGCGAACTACTTCAGCGACCCGCTTGTGTTTTGCGGCTGCTGCCAGAGCGACTTCGCGAAGGTGGATTGGATCGGGTTCGGAGGTTCCGCCGAGAGCTTCCGCAATCACCTTGGCGATCACCTTGTTTCCGACATCATTCAGATGAATCCCTTGCTCGGTGTTTGCCGCTTCCGATTCCGCATAGGCTTTTTGGGTTGGCGAAAACAGATCAACAAAATCTGAGTTCTCCTCCCCCGCCAGTTTTGCTATCGAGTCGCTGTACATTTTCACCGACTCGTTTTGCTCGTCGGTGCCTCCTTCAATTGCGATGGGAGAAAGAAAAACAAATTCTGCGTTCGGATGGGTCTGGGAAAGTTGTTTGAGGTGTTCACGATAGTGTTCCTCAAAATCCTTCAGCCCCGCTTCACCTGCGAAGGACTCGTTCAATCCGTAGCCAAGAACAATGGTCCTGGCCGGCCATTCCTCGATGAGGTTCTTCATGTGTTGAGTGTAGCCCTCAAGACGGAGCCGATTTCCAACCTCGTCTCCCGTCCATGCCAGGCTGCGAATTTTCAGGCCGGCCTTCGGCTGCCCAATCTGAAGCCGGGCTTCCATTTCGCCGTGCTCCAGCAGTCTTTCGACCATGGAGTTCCCGTAGAAAAGAACGACACCATCTGAAGGGGCCGATTCCTGAACAGGCTCGGATTTTGCCTGCGGCTTTGGCTTTGGATTTGGCTTCGATTGTAAATTGAATGTTCGTATCTCCGTTTCAATGCCGGGCACGTTCTGAGCAGCGGCCCAGAAGACGCCATTTACCATGATCCGCATAGACTCAGGCACCGCGAAGTCGCCCACATGCCCCAGCGAGGTACCGAAGACGCGACCGGCCCACTGATTTTCCCAGGTCCACGCAACAGTATCCGTCATCTCCTCTTTCAAGTCGTGAGTGCCAAACTGATTCGTCCGAACACCGGGCTTTGATGGACGACCTGTTCCCTTGAGAAGCGGCTTCGCACCCGATTCCAGCTTGGTGAGATAGAGCGTTCCGGGCGAAATCCACCCATCTGATTTTACACCTGTCAGGATAGCATGACTGTCCGCGCCTTCTGCCGCTTTCACAGCAGTCTGCCCTTGCAGGTGAATCAAGTAAGGTGTCCCAAAGGCTTTCCGCCCAAACGACAGATTCAAATTACTCTTCGGACTGCCCTCCGGATAATTGAATGCATGGGTACTGGTTCGAAAACAAACGACCGGTTTTCCCGACTCGAGAAACTTCGTAATGTGGCCCAGTTGCTCATCATCCAGCTTCAAAAAACGAACGAAGAAAATTCCGACATCCGCTTTTTCCAGGGCTTCAAGACCTGGCAGGCCCCGCTTGTCTTTCTCAGGATCCCAATCGGGATTGATGACCGTGGTTTCAAAACCGAGACGCTCGAGTTCCCCGGCAAACTTCGGCATTGTTTTCTCCGGTGAATAATGATGAGTCCCGACAACCACTACGGCATGGGGCTTTTCAGCAGCTGTGCCAATACCGCCGCTCAAGAGGACGAACATAGCCAGGACAATTTCGATGGGTCGTTTCATTTCTAAATTCTGATTAAAGAGATGTGCTCGATTGATGAACAAACAGGGGTTACTTGAAAAATGGCGTCGCCTGGTTCACGAGGTCTATCGTTTCCCGGGATGAACAAATTCGTCGCGACTGAGAGTTCCATCACCGTTTTCGTCGAACCGTTTGTACCGGGCATCAAGGTCGGTGCCGTCACTATTGTTCATACCCGCTTTGTATTCTTGCAGAGTCATCGAATTGTCTTTGTCCACATCCATTCGCTGAAAGGCTTTGTTCCGGTCAAGCTTCGGCTTTGGCTTTGGCTCTTTCATCTTAGGAGCTTCGCCTTCAGTCGGGATTGCTGACTCGAAAAATGGAGTTTTGCTTGTTGTAATCGCAGGATAAGAACGCAGGAAATTATTTTCATCAATCAAATTGATAAAGTAATGCGTCGTCCCTTCCGGTAGAGAAGCCTTTGCCGTGGTGGCAGATGAAATCTCCGCCTCACCACGGAACCATTCTTCGTAACGATCACCCCCGTTACGAGTAAAAATGAGATCGGCGTGTACCACCTTCGCCCCGTTCTCTGAGAACGTAAATTCTACATTCTGACCTTGCCGTTGATGAGCAGAGATCGTGCAGACCTTTTCCTTGTTCGGTAGATCCTTCGGATAATCCGGGTTGTAGGTCGGATAGCTAGCCTTCATCCGTGATAGAACAGCAGTAAGCCGTTCGTTAAGTTCTTTGACCATATCCGGCATCTCGGAACTGAGATTCTTCGCTTCTTCAATGTCGGAGCGAACTTGTTTCCCTCCCCTGGTTTCATACAAGCGAAAGAGCTCCAGCGGAATTTCTCCGGGGTTACCTACATGGTCATAATTACGAATCAGCTTGAAGTCACCAACCCGTATAGTGCTCTCCAATGCGTGGCCATGAGGGAAATGCCAAACCATCGTGTCTCGAACCGTGCCGTCTGGATGCTTTACCAATTTCGGGTCTGTCGGGTTCTCACGAAGCAAAGAAGTCAGGTCACAACCATCGAGATGCTTCTCATCAGGTTTGCTTGTTCCTGTCATGGCAAGAATGGTCGGAAAAAAATCGAGACCGTTCGCCATCACATCCGTTTGAATCCCTGCATTGATCCCCGGTCCGGTAATGATCAGGGGGACGCGTGTGCCGCCCTCTTTCGCAGAAATCTTCCCGCGATCAAGAGGATTGTTATCAGTGTAACGCTCCTTCGGGCTGCCTTCCATCCCGCCATTGTCCGATGTGAAAAACAGGTAGGTATTCTCGCTGAGTTTGTGCCCCGGCCATCTTGGATCCTCCGTCTCTTCCAGGTAATCGAAAACCTGCCCCACGTAATAATCCAGTTCCTCTACCATTGAGGCAAAGAAAGGATTCTTTTGCCCGGGTGTTTCCTTTTTCGGAGTATTTTCAGGATTGATCCCGAGCTTCTCAGCGTATTTTTTCAAGAGATCTTCTGAGCGAGTTTGAATCGGCGAATGGACAAGCCAGGTCGCATAGTAAAGAAAAAACGGCTTGTCCTTGTTCTCCTTCAGAAATGTAAGCGCGTCCTCATTAGTCTGATGAAAGGGGAAGCCATTCTTATCCAGCCGATACGGATCATCGGGAGCCTTTGTCGCAAAACCTTTCAAGCGATCTGCCATCCCCGCTCTGGCACCGCGGCTGGATTGTGTATAATCAAAGCCCTGATCTGCCGGCTGCGGAAACGCATGGTGATCAATTGCCATGTGCCATTTTCCTGAGTGCCCCGTGGTGTAACCATTCTCTCGAAGGAGCTTGGGAAGCGTAAGTTCATCCTCAGGCATTCGTCCGCTGTACCACGGATCCATCATCCGGAAATGCTTGTTGATTGGCATAGGTGGAGCGCCCCCAACCACGTGCGTTTTCTGAGCTCGAGCCGGATGGTTTCCACTGATGATTGCGCATCGCGAAGGCGCACAAGTCGGGGCCGGAGAATACGCCTGCCAGAACATCACGCCTTTCTTCGCGAGCGCATCGATGTTCGGTGTTTCTGCCGGCGAAGGCTCATCGATGTCGTAGCACTTAACATCCTGCCACCCAAGATCGTCGGTCAACAAAAGAACAATATTCGGCTTGTCGGGTCGATCTAAAGCGTCTGCGGAGAATGTGTAAACACAGAGTGTGAGCAATGTCAGGATACGTGTCATGAAGCTTTGATTCGATTTTTTAGCGTTCGGTCATCAACTTGCTGGTTGCGATTTTCAGAACAAGATCCTTCAGTCTGAAGTCCCCGACAGCGCTTGAATCAACAATCTCTTCAAGCGCACTGAAATCCGCAACCGTAAGCTCGCGTCCTTTTGCATATTCAGCAATCTTGAAGGTAAGACTGCGGGCAAATGGCCGGATGTCGTTCAGCATGATTTTCTTTAAGTCTTCTACTCCGTCAAAATCGACGCCCTTGTAGGATCCAAAAGTGGTCACCGGCTGCTTGTTTTCATATTCGGTCCGCAGTCTTCCAATCGGGTCATAGGCCTCCAGCGAGAAACCAAGCGGATCCATCTCCTTATGGCATTCGTAGCAAGCCGGTTCGCTGCGATGTTTTTCGAGTTGATCACGAACTGTGGTAGCACCGTTCAAATCAGGAACGAGGGCGGGAACTTCTTTGGGTGCAGGCGGTGGTGGAGAGCCCAGCAATTCATCAAGAACCCAATGCCCTCGAACAACCGGTGAGGTTTCAACTCCATTTGAAGTCAAGGTTAGAATACTTCCCTGCCCCAAAAGTCCGCCTCGCTTCACGTCGCCGGGAAAGGTCACACGCACAAACCCATCTTCTCCATCGAAAGGGATCCCGTAGAGTTCAGCCAGGCCCGCATTGAGAAACGAATAATCGGAATCGATAAAATCTCGAACACTTCGATTGCCCCTGAGGATGTGAGCAAAGAATCTTCGCGTCTCCTCCAACATTGACGATTCAAGTTTGTTCCGGTGATAGGCTTTGAACTGCGGATTCTTCGTATCCGGGGGCATGCTTCCGAGAGTGTCCAGTGACAGCCACTGATCGGTGAAGCTTTCAGAAAACGCTCCCGCCTGAGGACTATTCAGCATCCTCTCAACTTGCTTCCTGAGAACCTCCGGCTCCAAAATCTTTCCGGACTCCGCCAATGCAAAAAGATCTTCATCCGGCATTGTGCTCCATAAGAAATAGGACAAACGGCTGGCGAGTTCATAGGAACCGAGAGCGTTTTGATGATCTAACCCTGCTAACCCGTCGATTGCACCCTCTTCACTCGTAGAGAAACGATTGCGGATGTAGAGGAAATCGTGCGAAGCCATCATGGCAGCGAAGGTCTCAAGCACCGCAATGTGCCAGTCCTTGTTGGCGGCATGCTTTCTATTTAGAAAATCGAGATAAGGCTGAATCTCTGCTGCTGTCACGGCCCGACGAAACGCACGTTCTGCGAAGCGATGGATGAGTGCTTCGCGCTCTTCATCCACTTCCAAACCGGGAATGGTGCCGGAATCAAAAGTTGTCCGAAAAGAAAGCGGAGGCCATTCATCATGAAAAGGGCCTTCGATAATGAACTGCGTAATCTTGATTCCGGGACCACGAAACAAGCTCTTCATCGCAGAGGCGGGGATCTTACGTCGTCGTATATTGGAACGAATCTGCGTGATCGGTTTGCTTGAGCCATTCTCGAAGGTGAAATAGGGAGAGTGACCTTTGTCAATCCAGGTATCGAACTGAAAGGTTTGCTCGACATCATCTTTCAATTCGAACGTTCTCTGCAGGACACCTTTCCCCGACAGACTCTCTTTTCCTTCGGGAATAATTCCAAACCCCATGACGAGAGGTCCTTGTTCCGGTGCAAATCGGATCGGATAGAACTCCCTATCCACTCCCGATGCGGTAACGGTAATCTTGTATCGGCCCGGAAACTCCATGGCCCGGTCTTTGTCTCCTGAAAGAAGCTTCGCCTTCCCTCCGGATCGACCGATTACGTGATCCTTGTGATTGTTGATATATCGCCTCGAAGTACCAGTCACCTTCTTCAGATCGACCACTGTCCTTATACTTTCCGGCTTCTCCACTTCGTCGGAAAAAAGGGCATGCTGAAGACTTTTCCGGGCGGCGCCCATATATTCCAAGAGGAGTTCATTCGATATCACGAGCGACTCGGCACGGGTATCGAATCCTTCATCTATTTCATCCTCATAAATGTACTCCGCAGGATCGAAGGTTCCTTTACCCAAGCCAAGGAGATCCCTCACAGTGTTTCCGTATTCCCGCTTGTTGAGACGCCGGAAGCCCGTCACCAGAGTCGCCCCTTCGGCATTTGCCAGAGCAAGAGCATGGTCTTTGAAAGCAATCCGCTCAGCTTCGGTCGGTTGCAGTTCATCATCGGGAGGCATCTCCTCACTGGCGATTTGCTCGAAAACCAGAGCCCAGACTTCAGCATCCAACCTGGAAATATCATCCAATCTGACATCCCCCTTTTGCTTCTTCTCTCCGTGACATTCTCTACAGTGTTTTGCGACGAAAGATTGAAGGTGAGCAAGCTCTCCTGCTTCTTCTGCGGCAGGCGCTGCGCGATGAGCAGACCCGCCTGAACCTCCAACGGGGCGAGTTGTGCTTCCTGCCTTTATTTCATCGAGCCTGGCCCTCATCGCTTCGGCACGTTCAGATTCTCTCTGAATCACGTTATCCGTCTGCGAACGATCTGTGGAAAGATTATAAAGCTGCCCTGGAGGTGCATCGCTTTTCAATTTTCCATTCACGATGTCGCTGTTGGTTTGCCCTGCGAAATGGATCGCGGCCGGACCACCGAAGCCATGAGTTCCTACTTTCTGGCTCCCGAAGCCTCCCCCGCCTTTAGCACCAATGTACGCCCAGTTCTCCTGACGAAGGGTCAGATGGGTTCCCCTCATCGCTGCGAGAACGACTTCTTCTCGAATCGGCTTCACCGGGTCTCCAATCAATGCCGGGAGAATATCAAAACTATCGGGCGCTTCCTCATTTTTAAGCTCCTGCTTCGTAAGCGCGGCCATCGCCGCCATCAGATCGACGTTACAGACCAGCTGATCGGAAACAGAACCCGCCTCAACCTTTCCGGACCAACGGGCGATAAACGGAACGCGATGCCCCCCTTCCCAGGCATCAAACTTAAAACCAAGTAGATTCCCATTGAGCTGATGCCCCTGCTTGATCGCCTCCTGCCCGGTCTCATTAATCATCCCTCCGTTGTCGCTGGTAAAAATAACGAGCGTGTTCTCTGCGAGTCCGTTCTTCTCCAGCGTGGCCATCACCTCGCCGACGATCCAGTCTAACTCATGCACAAAATCGCCATAGAGGCCGCATTCGCTCGTTCCCCGAAATCTCTTAGCGGGAGTGAAGGGGTGATGAATATTGGTCGTCGAAAGATAAAGGAAAAATGGCTTCTCCTTGTTCGCCGTGATCCACTCCACCGACTTTTCCGCGAGATTCGTCCCGACAGCATAGTCGTCATAAAGTCGATGCGCGGCATCGGCTCCACCGATTTGGTCGATCGCCATCTTCTCATGAATCGCCCGGGTCTTTGCCTTCTTCCCATAGACAAAAGGATCTTCAGGCACCAAGCCGACAACGCGATGGTTCTCCACATACACAAACGGCGGATGGCTGTTCACCGTCGGGACGCCGTAGTAATAATCGAAACCAAGCTCCAGCGGCCCGGGTTTCAGTTCGCCATTCCAATTCGGCGTTTTTTCACCAAAACCAAGGTGCCATTTCCCAACACAAGCAGTGGCATAACCAGCATTCTTCATGACATCGGCAATGGTGGTGCGTTCCTGATCCACCACCAAACCAGTCTTGAGAAAGACAGGTTTGGAAAGCCCGCGTCGAAACGGATACCGCCCCGTGATCAGCGCATAGCGCGAGGGCGTACACACCGCCGAGGCTGAATGCGCATCCGTGAAGCGCCGCCCCTCGGAGGCGAGTCTATCAATATTAGGTGTCTTGAGTTTCGATGCGCCGTAACAGCTGAGGTCACCGTAACCGAGATCGTCAGCGAAAATGACGACTACGTTCGGTTTCTCAACCGCATGCGTTGCCCCCACTGCAAAGAGCGTGCCGCAGATTGCAATAATGCGGGCGAAACGACTGGCAGATGATCGACTCGGGAATCGAAACAAATTAGATCGATCGGCTAATGCGGTTATCATTGTCGGGCTTCTTTCTTTCTATTTCCGCGGGGCAATACGTAGAGAGCTTCTTCCGGAAAGCTCACTCACTTCGTCCAATCGTGGTAGACAGTTCCATCCGGACCGAGCAGGTGAAGCTTGCCAATCACCGCAGCGCCGACATCATCCGAGACATCAATACGAAGCTGTTTCAGCACCTTTTGAGTGGTCAGGCCAACCCGAATCTTCTGCGCTTCCTCGCCGGTAATCTCAAACTCAACCCGCTCGCCTTGAGGCAAAGTCTTCTCATCAATCGTATAGAAAATTTCACCGGTCCCTTTCCAATCCGTTGTCAGATCAAAGCTCACCATGTAGGAACCGGGAGGCAGGTCTTTTTTAGATCGCAAATCCATCGCGATGCCGGGATCCCCGCCGGTAAAGCTTAGTTCAAGTTGCCCTGGCTTTTGAATGAGTTGAGTGTTCTTGCGCGCGCGAATGCCCGAACGAGCCTTACCTTTTCCACGTTTTGGAATCGGGGCCAATGGCGGTTTGATCGAGTCGCTGAATGTGGTCCACTCACGATTCGATTTTGGATCTTCTGATAGAATCATCTTTTGATTCGCCAGTTTCTCGGAATGCAAAACCTGCAAGGCCATCTCTTTCCATTTCGTCACCATCGCCTGCAAGCGCTCCGGTTCGGCATCCGCCAGATTCACGAGTTCGGTTCGATCATTGGCGAGATTATAGAGTTCCCACTCCTCAGCTTTAAAACAAACAAGTTTCCAGTCTCCATCGCGAAGGCCAAAATCACTCGAGAATTGGAGATGGATCGGCTCCGACCGCTCCAATTCTCCACCTTCCAGGATCGGAAGAAAGGAAACGCCGGAGACACGCCGAAGCTCTCGCGTAGGATGCTCAAGGGGAATCTCTGCGTCGCAGATATCCGCCAAAGTTGGCAGAACGTCGATCAGATGAACCGGCGTATCAATGATCGAACCGGGTTTCGTTTTCAGTCCAGCGGGCCAGTGAACGATCCCGGGCGTACTGATGCCGCCTTCATATTGATTCTGCTTGTAGAAGCGAAAGGGAGCATTCCTCGCCCATGACCAACCTGTGGAATCAGCCAGCGCGACATCACCGTTTGTTGGTTCCACTTCCAAGAGCGGCTTTCTCCGATCATAAGGACAGGCCCCGTTGTCCGAAACGAATAAAATCATCGTGTTGTCGAGCTCGTCGTGGTCTCGCAAGTCGGAGAGAAGCCTTCCAATCTCTTGATCCACGCGATCAATCATGGCCGCCAAAGTTACCATTCGATTGATCTCGTAGTCGCGCTGCCAGGGCACGAGCTTGTCCCAGGCCCGGACATGGGCCGGGCGTGGACTTGGATTCAAGTTCCCCGGCAAGAGCCCCAATTCCTTTTGCTTCTCAATTCGCGCATCACGAATTTTGTCCCAACCGCTATCGTAGCGTCCCTTGTACTTTGCATAGTCTTCCGGCAATGCATGGAGAGGAGCATGTGGTGCATTGAAGGCGATGTAGAGATAGAACGGATTTTCGGCCTGCCTGGCTTCCTCAAGAAAACCCAATGCGAAATCGACATCTGCCACCGTCGTATAAAAGCCGGACGCGGGAACTTCCCACGATTTGCCGTTGAGCCGGAAGGTCTTATCACCTTTGAAGAAATTACACGCTCCGCTGAGGTGTCCGAAGTAGCGATTAAAGCCAAAATCAGTTGGCTCCTTCTTGAGGTGCCACTTCCCGGTCATCGCAGTAAAATACCCGCCGTCCCGGAGGACTTCTGCAGAGGTCACTGCATGCGACAAGCCGACGTCACCTGCTGCAATACAGTATTGCCCAGTCAGCAGTGAGACACGCGAAGAATGGCATTTCGCTGTGTTGTAGAATTGTGAAAAGCGAAGCCCATCAGCGGCGAGAGCGTCCAAATTCGGAGTTTCAATCTCCCCACCATAACAACCAATATCCGAGTAGCCAAGATCATCGACCATGATCACGACCACGTTCGGTGGACGCTCTTTAGAGTGAGCTTGCCCTCCTGAATGGAAGGCGAGAAAAAGGCTCAAAAGTGCATTGAGGTAGAATAGTTTTGTTTGATTCATCATTTCCAGTCCTTCTCAGCACATTCAAAAAAGCGGCATTCTTTGCAGACAAGCGGTCTCAAGTCCACAACGGGACATTGCCAATGGATCGAAGGCTCCATCATGAAGCCTTCCTATTTCTGCCACCGAAGATTCCGAAAGCTTGGTGCTTCGCCATCCCAGGTGCTCCCAATTTTTCGATTCTTCTTATTCTGCTTTCCTCTCAACGTTTCCTGATCGGCGAGCCGCAACTCCTTGATGCCTTTCCAGTCTGCCAAAGATTCTCCTTCAGCGTTCCGCAAATCAGACGGAGACAGCACAAGGGATTGCCAGTTCGCTCCCCCCTCGAGCTGAACTTCGGCGACATACTTATCGACGCCGAGCACTAGCTTGTTCGGCTTCGCGGATAGAACGTCGATGGCTAACTGTGCCCCTGAAGGTGCCGCCCATTCCGGATCGTAAACTTTGTGAGTCTTGCGGGGCCATTCTGCCGGCTTGTAGCTAAACCAGTGCTTTTCCCAGTCTCCTTCGAAACTTTCTATCACCGAAGAAGCTTGGAGGGTTACTTTCACTCCCGCCGCGTTCAAATCCGCAGGGCTTGCCATCGGCATGAGCGACGAAAGGTTAAACTCATCAGCAGTGTAGGTGCCATAGTAATATCCCGCGCCGGTGACGGGCTCATCAAGACCGTAGGTAACATTCCCATAAACCCAGAGTGGTTTATCATTGCTGAAAACCGGAACTTCCGCTGTCCATTCGTCTCCCTGCTTTGTGGCTGACGCATGACGCCAGAAGCGGGACTTGGTATTTTCCATGTTATCTTTCTCCCCATCCATCTGCCCCTGTTGCGTATAGAAAACATCGACTGAATTGATCGGCCTCGAGGAATCCGGTCGAACAGTGAATCTGGGAATCCCGTTTTCGGTTTTCAATTTCAAGTCTGCATCCGGCGTCTGAGGAAGCGCAAAACTCCCCTTCAAATGCTCATCAAACCAAAGCTGTGTCGCGACTTCATACTTTGCCGTATCCTGATGGTTGTGATGCGGTGAACAAGTGGTCCGCCATTCATCTGTATCCACTTCGGTAAGGGCAGTCTGCAGATCGTCAATCCGACCGTGAAAATCGTTGGCGGGACTTAGAAACATGACAGGACAAGTGATCCTCTTTAAATAAGCATCATCTCCGATAGTCGCCCTGAATAAAGGCTGTCTCTTATACACATCTCCGAGCCCACGAGACCGAGGCTGAT
>OJCB01000075.1_pt1 | contig 41679 bp, 33 predicted proteins | sample 1591501 | NCBI WGS metagenome assembly OJCB01 (sample SAMN05416813, study PRJEB24817) | seawater metagenome | isolation source: Sea water | place: Canada:Atlantic | collected 2013-07 | reverse complement strand
AGATCAGCCTCGGTCTCGTGGGCTCGGAGATGTGTATAAGAGACAGACGTAGAGCTTGCCATTTTCTCCACCTGCGAAGAACCACTGCTTCTCTGAGTGAAAGGTCATGGAAAAGAGGGGAGTGTCGACCTTGTCGAAACCACGTGCCTTCGCTCCTGTGGAGCGTTGTTCTCCTTCATGTTCCTTGAGGTCCGTAAATGAATCGGGGCGACCTGATTCGGTGAAGGCAATGATTCGATCAGTGTTGATTGCTTCTTTCTTTTCTTTGTCTTTCTCCTCGTCCTTCTTCTTTTTGTTCGTCGGATCAACAAGCCAGGCCACTGCGTGGAGCGGGCCTGATTTGGAACTGACAAATGAACTCACCTTTTTTCCGGATTCTAATTCCCAAACTTTGATCTCTTCATCATCGCCAACCGAGGCGAGTTTTGTACCTTCCGGGTTGAATGCTGTCGCAATTACATAGCCGGTATGTCCTTCGAGCCTCTTGGTGATCTCGTGGTCGGAAGTATTTCGAACGGTGATGATCTTATCAGCGGAAGCAGTGGCATAGCTCTTTCCGTCGGGACTCATTGAGAGGTCAAAGATACTGTCACGGTGAGCGGAGTTGAAGGTTGTGGCTTGATCGGTTTTTAAATCGATTACATGAAGGCGGCCGATCTGCGAGGGAAAGGAATCGGCGGCAAGGAGGCGATCGGAACTTTTCAAATAGAGGAGAGCAGTCAGTCGTCCGAGGAAGGGGGCTGTGATTTCCTTAAGCGGTTTTTCAGGGGCGGCAGGATTCCAGAATTTGACTGAGCGGAAACCGCCCGAAGCGAGAGTCTTGCCGTCCGGGGAGAAAGCGAGTGATTGAATAGCATCTGCGTGGCCTGTCGAAGAGGAGCGGAACTCCAGTTCGGGAACGGGCTTGTCTCCTTCGCCGGGCTTAACCGTATACCAATCGATGACTTCTCCCCGACCGGCTGCGAGAATTTTGTTGTCGGGAGAGATTGCGACAGAAAAAACGGGTTCATATCGCTCCGGGAGCTTGCCGCGAGTGACGTCGAACTTTTCCGGGAGATTAAGTCTGGCCCATTTTTCAGCATCCCACTTTGCTCCCTCATCAATCCATTTCTCAATGGCGGCGATGGCCCTGGGCTCCATTTGCTCCTTTGGCGGCATGTGGGGATCCGCATCCGGGAAAAGAGTCTCGACGAGGAAGCTCTCTCCGGACTTTCCGGGAACGATGGCGGCAACAGTGTCGCCTCCTTTGAGAAGCGATTCCCGTGAGTCGATCAGCAGACCTCCTTTGCGTTTCGCGTCCGTATGGCAGCTCACACAATTTTCGCGAAGCAAAGCCAATGGATCGAGATCCGCTGCCGGAGCAGGGGAAGTCGAGAGCACGATTGCAAGGAGTGAAGCGGAAAGCTTTCGCATTGCGCAATCAATCGTATTGCCATGCAAGGGTTGCAACTAACGTAAGCGAGGCAGCAAATCGACCAATAAAGATTGGTCCTCTTGGGACTCACTGCATCGGCGAGTAATCTGTAGGCACCAAGATCGTAGACTTTACACCGCCTTTGATCAGTAATTTTCCGTCTACCTCAGAGGCTGTGCTTGCCGCTTTCCATTTGGGATCGGCTCCGAAATTCTTGAAGCTGGCAATACGGGATTCTTTGTCTTTGTGTGCGAGCAAATAGACCAGCGTATTTCCAGCGCCTTCCTGCCCATCGGCAATGTGAAAGTAAGGAAGATTGGTCATGCCGTGTTTTTCAAAGAGGTTGACGGTGTGATCCTGAAAGCGGAGGTCCAGGTTTTCGAGCTTCCCTTTGTTGGTCGTGTACTGACGCAATTCAAAGATCCGGGCAGGATCCTCTTTTTCAATTCTGAAAATAGGGGAATAAGGAGTGGGATTCAGAAAAAGGCTGTCTACTTTTTTCACGAGTTTGCCGTCCGCTATTGATTTCGCGTAGGCTTTTTTCCAATCCTTGTCGTCCATGAAGGCTTTCCAACTGGCTTCACGTGAGGCTTTGTCAGGGTAAGCGAGAAGGTAGATCAGCACGTTTCCGTCGTTTTTAACCGGGACGAAATAGCCAACATTGACCATTCTGTGTTTATCAAAAAGCTCAATTGTGTGATCACGAAAACGAGCGTTCAAGGCGTCGAGTTTGCCCTCGTTTGCATGATAAGTCCGCATTTCAAAAAGAAGAGACGGATCCTCTGCTTGAGCGAAAGACAAGGAAAGGAATAACGCGGAAACTGCGAGGAGGAGGGTGGATTGGATTTTCATAGGGAAATGGGTAAGTGGTTTCATTCTCCAGGATTGGATTTGGTCTTCAATGCGATGATCCCGCCGCCAATGCAAATAATGCCGCCGATTACGATGATGCTTGCGACGATTGCTGCAGTGGACCGGTAGTAAAAAATGGCGAGAAACGCTGCCGAAATCAAGCCAAGAGAAATCAGTCCGAGAAAAGCGAAGCGAACTAGCGGATTGAGCCCGGCCTGGTTCTTCGATTCCTCTATCGCGGCCATTTCCTCTTCGGTAAATTTTTCCTCCGACACCATTACCCGAAATCCGCCGACTGTCATAGAGCCCCACAGATGGCCGGTTCCTTCATTCATGACCTCAGCGAAATATCCCTCCTGGCGCTTTTCCTGAAGGAAAGTGGTCGCCTGGGCGAGAGTATTGAATTTTTCGACAGTCATGACTTGCTTGGGGGTGAGAAGATTAAGATGGCCCAGCCCACCAGGAATACGACTCCTCCGACTGGCGTGATCGCTCCGAGCTTCGTAATTCCGGAAAGGCTGAGTGCATAGAGACTCCCTGAAAATATCACGATTCCGACCAACCAGAGAATAAAAGTCGCACTTTTTTCTTTTGGCAACGCCAACGCGAGAGCAAACATCGCTACTCCATGGATCAGGTGATACATGACCGCAGTGTCCCAGGTTTCACTTCGATTGTTGGTTGCCAGTGTTTCTTTGAAAAGGTGAGCGCCGAAGGCGCCGATGGCGATTCCGAGAAAAACGGTGAGAGCAGCGATTCGAATTCGGGAAGCCTGAGTCATTTGGATATGATGGGCGGGGCAGGGGAAACGTTCAAGCGGGGATATAGAAAAGCCTGACCGGGAATGTTCGGTCAGGCTTTTCGGGGAATTGTTGTTTTGGGCAAGGGGGCTTGCTTTGTGCGGAGTGTGATCGGGACGACAACCCAGTCAGGGCCGTTTTTCACTATCGAGGTTCCAGAGGCAATGGATTTGCATAGGCCTCGACTTTATCTGGGAGAATTTTCAAAGTATCGCCCTGGAAAACAAGGCGCTCGCTGGCCGAGTCGAATTCGGGATGCCCTCCATTTGCCCCCGTCAGAGAAACGACTCCGTGGGCGACCAGTGAACTCGTGGCAGTATCAAAGACTACTTTCCTGGCGGACGCCTTGCTGTTCGTGGCCAGATGGGAAATTTCCGCAAACTCGGCAATGAATGAGGGAACTTGTCCCGACTTCTGACTGGCAGTGACCAATCGCAGGCTATCTGTTTTTAATACGAAATCATGATGAGTCACAATCACATTGCCTTCAAAAATGAGTTCGTCGCCATCACGGGTGCTTCGGCCGGCGATAATGGTGATACTATCGATCCTCGTCGCTTTTGCCGGAGGACTCTTGAACGATTGTTCAAAGTAAGTGATCAGATTGAAATCCTGATCCTCGATGGTTACAGACGATACTGTTTCGCCGTTCACCACTTGAGGGAGAACCTGCCCTTGAAATGGACGGGCGGGTTTTTGATCGGGTTTCGGGAGGTCTACAGAAGCGACTTGAATGTCTCCTTCCGCCGCCTCGACGAATTTAACCGTCATATGAAACGTGTCGGAAGAAGCGCCGTCTCTGACATTGAACATGGAGAGAGCAATCAGGAGAAGGGCGATAACTGCCGCCACCGCTCCACCCAGCTGCATCCATTCACGCACAGCCATTCTGTGAGCAGCAGCAGGAGAAACCGGCGCTGCGTTTGTTTTGTTCACAGTCCGAACGAGAATTCTGGAAATCAGTTCTTCATCGTCCGAGGTTCCCAATCGCGCATGCTCATGGAGAAGAGCATCTGCCAGAGCTCCTCCCGGAGGAGTTGGATCAGTAAAATTTGTCGATTCATTTTCCATAACAAAATAAGTGTAAAATTGGGGAAGGCTCAGGAGTTTCGGAGTTCAGCAGCAGCGGCTTCAATCTTTCGGTCCACGCAATCCTTGAGCATCTCCCGTGCCCGTTGCAGTCTTTTCCTCACTGCTGCCGGTGCAATACCAAGGACATCTGAAACTTCTTCGCCGGTACGACCTTCGTAGTAGAATGAGTGAATGGTTTCCCGCAAGTTATCCGGGAGGCGCTTGAGGCATTGATCGAGCCGGTCAAAGGCCGAGCTGTCACCCGTCGCTTTTTCGCCCTGCCAGCGGGCAATGTCCGCGTCCATTATTGCCAGATCATCTTCGGAAAGTTGGTACCGGGAATTTTTACGAATCCATTCCCTCCACTTGTTTCGGACGATGCCACGCATCCAGGTTCCAAAATCACGAGTCACATCAAAGGTCTCTCTTTTTTGAAAAGCGACGACAAAGGAGTCCTGAACGATATCTTTGGCTGTCGTGGGATTCTTTGTCAGGGCAAGTGCATAAACAAGCAGTTCCCGGTGATTCTCACGAACCAGGGTCTCAAAATCCTTTTCCTCTGCCGGGCCGGACAATGCTGAATTTTCTTCTGCGATGACTGCTCTAAGATACATCTTCAATCCTTTATTGGCATCAGGAATGATATTCTGTGACTGAAAGTTCACTATTCTCGCTGAAACCGGGATTCTTCGGCCTCAAAATCCACTCCTCTTGATTTAGGATTAGCAAAATTAATAATACTGCGAGGAATTTCCGGCATTTCGGCTGAAAATCGAAAAGTTTGGGAAAATTGATTAGAATTTCTAATAGGCGCGATTTTCTCAAAAATTCCCTTTGCGCAGGGGATTGCAGAATCCTACCATGGCGCCGGTGTAGAGGCGCGGAATGTATCCGTAGTCTGGTCCACCAATCGGTTTAATTTTTTATGAAACGTTTATTTTCCGTTCTGTCTTTTCTTTCCTTGGCTGCGCTGCCGCTGCTTGCCGATCACCACGAATCCCACAAAGGGAATTGGATTTCCTGGAGGGGGCCTCTACAAACCGGAGTCAGCCTTGAAAGCTACGAAGGCTACGAGTTCAACGAAGAGCCGGTTTGGACTGACGAGATTGCCGGCCGGGGAACACCTGTGATATTTAAAGGCCGGATGTATACCTGGGCCTACCGGGGTGAAGGGGCCGACTTGGAAGAAGTGGTTCAAGCCCGTGAAGAAGCGACTGGTAAAGTCCTTTGGGAAAGGGCCACTCACGATTTCATTTCAGATACGATTTACAATCGTTACAGCATTGGCGCTGTGGCGATCGACACGGAAACGGAGAATGTAATCGTTGCGACCACTTACGGCCTGGTGACTTGTTACACCAAGGATGGTGATCAGGTATGGGAACACTCCATGATGGAGCGCTTCGGACGCTTGACCTTTCCAAACGGTCGCGCAGGTGCTCCCGTGATTGATGGCAATATCGCGATCATACGCGGTGTGACCAGTTACTGGGGAGCAGATGGTCCAGCTCGCGACCGCTTTTTTGGATTTGATAAAAAGACCGGCGAGTTGCTTTGGTCTTCGACACCGGGAGTCGGTCCTCCATTCCTTCGTGACAGCTCGATGAGCACTCCCTTTGTGGAAACCCGGAACGGCAAACGCGTCTTTTACGCCGGAACCGGTTGTGGCAACATTGTTTGTGTAAACGTAAATGACGGATCTCCTCTCTGGCGTTACCAGATTTCCAAAGGTGGGGTTAACAGTTCGCCCGTGGTTAAGGGTGACCAACTCATTTGTATTCACGGCAAAGAGAATCTGGATACCACAGAGATCGGTCGAATTTTTGCGATCAACCTTCCGAAAGACTACGACAACACAGGTGGAGAGATCGACCCTAAGCAAAAAGGTGCACCACGGATTACTGAAGGTGTTGAAGCCTGGCGCAAGACCTTGGAGATGTTTACCAGTTCTCCTACGCTTCACGACGGGAAAGTTTATCAGATCGTCAAGACCGGTAGCCTCCACTGTCTCGATGCTGAGTCGGGTAAGGGCCTCTGGGAGCTGAAACTTTCCAATGAGCAGCTTCACGCCAGTCCGGTTTATGCCGACGGCAAACTCTACGTAGCGATGTATCCCGGTGAGTTTTATGTCATCGACGTGAGTGGTGATGAAGGAAAAATCCTTCACAAGATTGAAGTCGACGGGAACTGCATTGGTACGCCTTCCATTTGTAACGGGAAAGTTTATCTGCACACAACTGAGAAGCTTTACTGTTTCGAAATTAAGAATACCGGAATCAAATGGGCGGATGCCCCTGAGGACAAAATGCCGTCGGCTGGCGAAGCGACTTCCTTGACGGCAGTTCCTACCGATGTGCTCCTTCAGGCAGGAGACTCCGCGACCGTAAAAATGGTGAAACTGGATGCCAACGGAATTCCTGTTGGTGAAGCAGGGGATGCGGAATGGGCCAAGTTTATTCCTCCCACTGCAAAAGTGAAGGCGAAGATGGATGCCGATTTCAAAGGGAACACGATTTCTGCAGGAAACGATGCGGCTCTTTCTGCAGGGGCCTGGAAGGCTTCGGCTGACGGGCTCACCGGATTCGCACGCGGCCGTGTGATTTCCAACCTTCCTTACAAAGAGGACTTTCAAAGCTTTGAAATCGGGGAAAGTGGATTCGCTTACCCACCTCTTCCTTGGATTGGTGCACGTCTCAAGTGGGAGGTCCGTGAGCGTGATGGAAATAAAGTGCTCGCGAAAACTCTCGATCGAGTCCTTTTCCAACGTTCGCTTTCCTTCATCGGACATCCCGATCTAACCAACTGCACCGTGCAGGCGGATTTAATGACCGATGGAAGTCGCCGGGTGAAGTCGGTGGTTGGTTTGATTAATCAACGCTATATCGTTGCTCTTATCGGGAACGCGAATCTCCTGGAGGTGAGTTCGAATCATGAACGCGTGAAAGAGTCCGTCCCTTTCCGAATCTCGGCGAACAAGTGGTACACCCTTAAAACCAAAGTGGACATCGCTGAGGACGGTTCCGGAGTCATCAAGGCGAAGGCCTGGGAAACGGATCAAGCTGAGCCGGATGCATGGACCATTGAAGTGAAGCATGCCACTGCACACAAAAAAGGTGCTCCTGGTCTCTTTGGATTTTCTCCCCAAAGTCAGAAGAGCGTGTTTATCGACAATCTCCAAATTATCCAGAACTGATCTAGATCGATAGATATCCTGATTTTTCGACCCAGCAAAAACGAACGAACTATTTACCATGAAAAAACTGATTCACTTATTGAGCATCCTTCTGGTTCTGTTTGCCTTCACATCCTGTAACGAGGATGCCGGAAACAGCGAAGCAGACGCAGCGAAAAAAGAAATGCATGCCGCTAAAGGCAGCGGAACTAAACCGCCTGCGGCACCTAAAGGTGAAAAGGCCAAGGCAGCAGATGAGAAAAAAGCTCCGAGCCCTGCCCCTGAAGCAGCGGCTCCCGGCGGTGGCGAGTGGACTCAGTGGGGCCGTGACGGTTCCAACAACATGATGTCTCCTGCCAGCGGCGTTCCAACTGATTTCACTTCCGGTGAAATGGATGGCGACGGAAAAGTCTCGGGTGCCAAGCACGCCAAGTGGGTCGTGGAGATGGGCTCACAAGCATACGGAACCACCACCGTGAGCGGTGGACGCGTATTCATTGGAACCAACAATGAGAAGCCGCGCATCGATTCAGTCAAAGGTGACCACGGTGTCATCATGTGTTTCGACGAGAAGAGCGGTGAATTGCTCTGGCAGTTTTCCGTTCCAAAACTCGGGGCGGGTAAGGTTTCTGACTGGGAATTCCTCGGGGTGTGTTCATCGATCGCGATCGATGGTAAATACGGTTACGTGATTACTAACCGTGGTGAAGTCATCTGTCTCGACGTTTACGGAATGAGCGATGGCAACGACGGCCCATTTCAAGACGAAGCCAAGTATCAGAACGGTGGGCTTGAGAAGCTCGAGGGAGCGGAAGCAGCAACGCTCGACGATAAAAGCGCCGACATCGTCTGGGGTTACGACATGCGAAGTGATCTTGGAGTTTTCCCGCACAACATCACCAGTAGCTCAGTAACCATTGCCGGTGACTACATTTTTGCGAGTACATCGAACGGTGTCGACTGGTCTCACATCAATATTCCTGCACCCTACAACCCTTGTCTTGTGGCTCTTGATAAAAAGACCGGCAAACTTGTTGCTGAAGAGGGAAGCGGAATCGGTGAGCGCATCATGCACTGTAACTGGTCTTCGCCCGGCTACTCTGAAAGTCTTAATGGAACACCGACCGTGGTGTTCGGAGCAGGGGATGGGTTTACATACGGTTACCACGCAGCTGAGTTCGACGTAGAGGACGACGGTGGTGAGAAATTTGGTCTCTTAAAAGAACTCTGGGCGGTGGATTGCTGTCCGAAAGAGTATCGTTTTGACGAAAAAGGGGAGCCGATCAAGTATGCTACGTATCCCGGACCTTCAGAGATTATCTCTTCTCCCGTCGTAGCCAATAACAAGGTGTACGTGCCCATTGGTCAGGATCCTGAGCACGGTGAAGGAGTTGGCTGTCTTACCTGCATCGATCCTTCCAAAGGAACCGGGGAAGATGCCATTGTTTGGCAGTTTAAAGAAGTCGGTCGGACGATTTCCACTCCTTCCGTCGTTGACGGGCTGGTTTACCTTGCGGATTATTCCGGAAGAATCTACTGCGTCGATGCTGAGACAGGTGAGAAATACTGGGAGCATGACACCCTTGCCCACATCTGGGGATCTACGATGGTTGTCGACGGCAAAGTGCTGATCGGAACTGAGGATGGGGAACTTCTCGTGCTGAAAGCCGGCAAAGAAAAAGAGGAGCTGGCAACGATCACTTACGAAGCGCCAATCTATGCAACTCCCGCGATTGCGAATGGCGTGCTTTACGTGATGACTCAAACTCACCTCTATGCTTATCAGTTGGGTGAAAAAGTTGCAGCAGCCAAGTAAGTGATATTGTCAGGCGCGAACGCCAGGCTTGATTTGAATACGGGAACAGAAAGTTTTCTATTATGAAAAACGGAATCATCATCGCAGTCTTCATTGTTCTGGCAGTCCTTCACCAGGACTTCTGGAACTGGGATAACTCGAATCTCGTATTCGGCTTCATGCCGGTTGGTCTGGCGTATCACGCAGGCTACTCACTGGTCGCGGTGGTCTTTTGGGCCTGCGTTATCAAATTCGCCTGGCCAACTCATTTGGAAGAGTGGGCCGAAGGGAAGGATGAGTCGGAGTAATCCAAAGACAAACTGCCGCTTTATCATTTCCTGAAGCAAGAGGCTAGGATAGATCACCTGACCCTCTTGAATCGAATTATCTCCACGCCTGTTTCCACCACTCTCGAACGACGAACCGTATGAATCTCTTTTTTGCTCAGGCCGGAGCTCCGGCCGCTGCTGCCCCGGCAGTTTCCACAATCCCGATTATCGTTCTCGCGATTTACCTCTGTCTGCTCCTCGGTCTGGCGCTGTTCAGTGGCAAACTGTTCCGCGGAACGTCGAAGGATTACTTCGTAGCGAGTCACTCCATTGGTCCCTTCATGCTATTGATGTCGGTCTTCGGAACCACCATGACAGCCTTTGCTCTCGTCGGCTCCACCGGGCGTTCCTTTCAATTAGGAGTTGGCACCTACGGACTGATGGCTTCCTCATCAGGTCTGATTCACGCGGCCTGTTTTTTTGCTATTGGAATCAAAGTGTGGGCCATCGCCAAACGCCATGGTTATGTTACGCAGATCCAGTTTTTCCGGGGCCGATTTGAGTCAAACGGGCTCGGCTATGTATTATTCCCGATTCTTGTTCTTCTGGTTGTTCCTTACCTTCTGATCGGAATCATTGGTTCTTATCGTGTTATCGGACCGCTTTCGAAGGGGATGTTCCCGGATTTGTTTGCCTCAACCGGGGGTGCTGTCCCATCCTGGCTGACCGGCATCATCATTTGTGGTGTTGTATTGTCCTATATTTTTGCAGGGGGTTCCCGGGCAGCTGCCTGGGCGAATACTTTCCAGACCCTGGTGTTTATGGCCATGGGAGTTCTCGCTTTTTATCTGATCTCGACAAAGCTCGGTGGTCTTGCCGCAGCCATTGAGCAGGCGAATCCCGCACACTTGGTGAGGACTCCGAGTGAGTTGGAGATCACCGGGAAATCCGGTTCTTTCCTTCGAGACGTCGGTGTGAGTCCGATTACCTTTTTGAGCTACATGTTTATCCCGCTTTCGGTGGGAATGTTTCCGCACCTTTTTCAACATTGGCTCACTGCTAAGAGCGCGAAATCGTTTCGCCTCACGGTGGTCGCCCACCCGATTTGTATTGCGATCGTCTGGGTGCCCTGCGTCCTGATCGGCCTTTGGGCCACTGGAGTTTTCTCCGGGAATACCGGAGCTGCCTGGCCTGCTCCTGCGAAAGGAATTCTTGGCGGGCTTCCTGATGCCAGCGTCGGGGCCGTCCTGAGTTTATCACTGAAGTTTCTGGTAACGAATCCGATCATTGTGGGACTTGTCACGGCGGGGATTTTGGCGGCGATTATGTCATCGCTCGATTCTCAATTTCTCTGTCTTGGAACGATGTTCACCAATGATATTGTGCTTCACAAAGCCGGGAAGGATAAATATAGCGATAAGCAGATCGTCCTGATGGCGCGCGTATTCATCGCGGTGATTGTGACGGCAATTTTCGCCTTATCTCTCTTTTTGGAGAAACAGCAGAACGTCTTTGATCTGGCAGTGTGGAGTTTCTCCGGCTTTGCCGCTCTGACTTCGCTGGTGTTCGGTGCCTTGTATTGGAAAGGTGCCTCGAAGGCCGGTGCTTATGCCTGCGTTCTCAGCGTTGCCGCCACCTGGCTGTTCTTTTTCCTCAAGTCCGGCGGTAAAGAAATTACTGTTGGCGGGGTTATGCCGGTTGCGATCGCATTTGCTGCTGGTGCAGCTGCGCTCATCATCGTTTCCCTGTTTACGAAGAAACCTTCTGAAGCCACGATTCGTAAATTCTTCGCATAGAATCCGATGTCGCGCAAAACGCGCGGCACCCCTTTTTACTTTCCTGTTTTTTTACCTTTTACCCGATAAGAATGACCTCAGACGAAGCAAGATCACAACTCGACGAGCGCGTCCGCGAAATGATGACGTGGCATTTCAGCGACGAAACCGGATGCCCTTTCTGGTTGGACTGGAAAAAGGAAGCCGGCTGGGATCCCCGCGAAGAAGTGAAGGGGTATGATGATATCATCAAATTTCCGCACTTTCAGGATGAGTGGCTTCGTGATGAGAAGAACGAGCGCTTTGTTCCGAATGCCTACAAGGGAAAACCGTTCAACGTTTTTGAAACAGGCGGCACAACCGGTCTTCCAAAACAGCGTGTCGGCTGGGAAGATTACAAACACGATTACGAACAGTTCTCTGATCAGCTCAGCGATGAGTTTTTCCCGAAAGGCGGAAACTGGATCATGGTTGGTCCAACCGGGCCCCGACGTTTGCGGCTTGCTGTTGAGCATTTGGCGAATGTCAGGGGGGGAAGCTGTTATCACGTGGATCTCGATCCACGTTGGGTGAAGAAGCTCATCGGTCGTAAGGAGCTCGATCAGGTGGAGCGTTATCAGGCGCATGTCATGTCGCAGGCGGTGGAGATCATCAAGCATCGCGACATTTCCTGTATCTTCACGACTCCGCGTTTGCTGGCTTCAATTGGCGAGCGCATTTCGATTTCTGATCACGGAATCAAAGGCTGCTTTTGCGGGGGGACTTCGATGACTCCTGAATATGTCCGCTTTCTTCAGGAAGAGGTTCTTGAGGACAAGGCTCAGTTCGTTCCTACTTACGGAAATACCTTGATGGGACTTGCGGTAAGTATCCCGGAAGAATTGAAAGAGAACGATTACAGCGTTACCTATTACGCGCCTCAGCCTCGTGCGGTCCTTCGTATTGTCGATGCCGAACAAACAGAGAAAACCATGGGCTACGGAGAGTATGGCCGGGTTGAATTGACGACACTGTCACACGAATTTTTCATGCCACGCTTTCTCGAACGCGACGAAGCAATTCGTAGGGAACCGCACGCGAAGTATGCCTGGGATGGTGTTGGTGATGTCCGCCCATTCGGCGCACTTACCAATAAGGTGATCGAAGGCGTTTATTAATTCGCTCGCGAGAAATTCTGCGGCGGACATTGCCGGGCTCAAGCTTGGTGATCGTTCGCAGTGGGATTGTCTCGAGTTGGCTTTTACCGGTTAAAGGATTCAGTAAATCCATGAGGGCCGAGGTGTAGGCCGCAGGCAGACTCGATTGCTTCCAATTCTGAATTTGTGAACCGTTTGGATTCCGGAATTCGCAGCAGGGATGCATCAAACGAATCCATCGAAATCTTCCTCTTTGGTGTTACCGGGGAGTTCTCTGGAATCGACCAGACCCTAAGGGTATATTCCCTGTTCTGATCTTCTGATATCACGGCGAAGAGTTGGTCGTCTTCGAGAAACATGCCGAAGTAGGGAGTGCCATCGCCGACGATTGGAATTCCTACCGGCTTCCACGAGTGGGTATCCCAGAATCGAAAGGAACGATCCGGCGCTCCCCAGCTTACCAATGTTTTTCCGTCAGGAGAATAGCGACAATGGTGAGCCGATACGATTCCCTTGACGTCGTGAATCAAGTCCGGGGAAATCTTCTCACCGGTTTGAGAATCAAAAATATTCGCGATACCCCCGTCAGTGGCAATAGCAACTGATTCACCGGTAGGTGAAAAGGAGACTGATGAAATATCCCGGTGGTGTCTGGACTCGAATCTTTTGGTCGTCTTCTTCTCTAAATCGTAAATGGAAAAGTGGCTGAATCGATCGCGATAGGCCAGAAGTTTCCCGTCCGGGGATATGTCGCAAGATCGAACGCTGGATGTTGTTGTCTCGATTTGATCCACCAACTCGCCGCTTTCTTTATTCCATACTCGAATGAATCCGTCCCGGAACGCTCCAAATAATAAAGGCTGAGCCTGCGAAGCTCCCATCGATCTTGGTGCTTGATCGGGCAGGTCGCGGATTGACTGTAGATCGATAGCCTCAGCTTTTACGATTAGACTATTCCGCTGTGAGAGCGGGACGGTATCCCATCCTTCCGGGAGTTGTTGGCTGGGATTTAATTCTGAATGTTGGCCGGGGACTTTGAAGTGAAAGAGGATGGCGTCCTGGGTGATGCATCGGAGTATTTTGGAGGTACTATCAATCTGTATTTCCTCCGCATTTTTTACTCTCGTGATTTCAGCTCCAAAGAGTTCGTTTCTTTCAAAATCCCAAAGATGCACTCCCGATTCCACGGTTCCGATGTAGGCGAGGTTTTTGTCAGGATGAATAGTCGCGGAGGTGGGCGGATCAGGAAGGGGAAGATTCTTGATGATTGTTTGACCTTTTACTGTCCAGATATTGGCTTCGGCTGCACTGAAGTAGGCCGACAGTCTTCTTACAGGATCGGAAGCAGAGAAGAGAAGGGGGACACCAACTCTTTGCTGAGTGAAAATGCGGGGCGCTCTTCCTGCGTCACATGCGGAAATAATTCCTGAGTTCGTGACGGTATAGTATCGGTACCCTGAGCCGGATTCCACGAGGCTGTGAATAGGTTCAGGTTGCTGGGGGATTTTTGTGGTGAAATCTCCGGTTTCAGCATCCAAATCGATCCTGCTTCCATCGTGGCTGGCCAAAGCAATCCCTGTTCCCCTTGAAAAGAAGGCGTGTGAGAGGGCGGTCGTCGGCAACTTTTTCGTCCACTGCAATTCTCCATCTCCGGTATTCCAGAGGCTGACGATTCCGTTGACTGAAGTAATGCAGAGCTTTTCGTCATCCGGTGAGAATAATACTCTGGTGATGTGTTGCCCAATGTCAGGTGGCGGGTCTTTGAGGAAGAGGGGTTTTCGGGTTACAAGGTCTACAAGCACATACTTTCCCTGAATATTGGTAACTGCGAGAAGCTTTTTGTTGTGGCTGAGTTTTGCATATTGGTTGGTTCCCACAATTTCAATTCGCGGAGCAATTTCAGTCCCATCCGGCCCATGAAACTGAACGGTTCCCATTTCCGTGACCACGACAAATGAACCTTCCGGGTCTGTAAAAAAAGCCTCTCGAAGATTCAAATCTGCAAGGTCCTTCTGGAGTGTCACTTTTGAAATTGGAAACTGTTCCAGGGTTGCTCTTAGCAGCCTGGTTGATTCAAGGTTTTCGGGATCCGTCCGCAAGCTTCGAACCAATTGTGCAATTCCTTTTGTTGTAGCTCCTTGATCAATGAGACTCACGGCAACCCGAAGATCTGAGTTGGAGTATGCCCGGCTTGTTTCCCGGGATGCGACACCAGCTTTTACCGCCATGACGCTGCTGATGACTGCTGCGAAGGTAATTGACAAAGCGATGATCGCCAGGGAAGCGGTGAGCTTCCAGTTTCGGCGAAGGAATTTGCCAGCCAGATATAGAGTGTCGGGAGGGCGGGCCCGGACAGGCTCATTCGATTGAAAGCGATGAAGATCCTCCCGGAGAGCGCCGACCGAAGGGTAGCGGCGCTCGCGTTCCTTATTGATGGCTTTGCCTACGATGCAATCCAGATCTCTTGCAATATCTTCTGTCGAAAGCGATGAGGGCAGGGGCGCAGTTTCCTCCCGAACTCTGTTCATGAATTGAAGCACCGCCTCCAGGGAACTGGAATCGAGACGAAGCGGAGGGCGGCCGACCAGCAGTTCAAATAGAATGACTCCAAGAGAGTAAACATCGGTCCGTGTATCGACTTCCTCGCCGCTGGTTTGCTCTGGACTCATATACTCGGGAGTTCCAAGTAGCTTGCCTTCGCCCGTGAGAATTGTACCTTCACTGAGAATCTTGTCCGTGGCTTTTGCGATGCCGAAATCGAGCAGTTTGATGACAGGTTTTCCCTCGTCGTCGGCGTAAGCAAGAATGTTTGCCGGCTTTAAATCACGATGAATGATCCCACGGCGATGAGCGTGTTCCACGACCGCACAGATCCGGTCAAAAAGTGAAAGCTTTTCGTTGATCGTGGAATCCCCGGCGAATTGGGTGACCGGAACTCCCGGAACAAATTCCATCGCGAAAAAGGGACGGCCGTCATCGGTGCTGCCGGCATCGTAGATCGTTACAATGTCAGGGTGATTTAACAGCGCAAGAGCCTGAGACTCTGCTTCAAATCGGGCCAGTACTTCCTTCGAACCCATCCCGGGACGAAGGATTTTCAGGGCAGCGGAACGTTTTACCGGGTGCGTTTGGTCGGCGGCGAATACGATTCCAAAGGCCCCTTCACCGATCTTTTCCTCTAACTCCCAATCCCCGATTTTCTCGCGCTTTCCCGTCTCCGAAATGCCGGCTGATGGGATCTCATTTTTCTTGAAGAGACAGCCGGGGCAATTTCCTCCGGGAGCCCAGGCCGGGATGGGCTTACCGCAATGGTCACAAAGATGATCGGTGGATGATGGAGCGGGTGCCATGGATGAGCCTTAACTCGCGAATACCTGGTTAAGATAGTGAATTTCGTCTTCGAGGGCATCGCCTTCGGAGATTGTTTCTGAAATCTCCTCTTCCAAAAACCTCCGATAGAGTTTTCTCATTCGAAAAAGGGTGACGCGGGCCGCCCCTTCATTGATTCCAAGTTGCTCCCCAATTTCCCGAAAGGAAATATCCCCGTCGCCTGCGAGTAACCCTTTGAGTGCTTCATAGGCTTCGGACTTCTCGAGTCTTATGTATTCCTGCCGGACTCTCTCAAAAACCCGGTCAAGTATGGTGAGGGCCCATCGGACTTCGAACAACTTCTCCGGCGTATCAAATTCTGGTGGCTCGTAGGAATACCGTTCTTCGGCTGATTCCAGATCGAGAGAGATTACCTTCTGGCCACCACCTCTTTTTTCGGCACGTTCTTTTTTCCCCAGATCACGAAGATAGTTTTTCACTGAAGAAAGCAGGTAGGCGCGAAGTCTCCCTTTCTCCTCCGAAAAAAGTTGGACTCGATCTTTCTCCAGGAGTTCGCAAAAGAATCCCTGAGTCGCGTCTTCAGCGTCGGCGGGGCTCAATCCTCGTCTTCGCACATAGGCATAGAGAGGATACCAATACATCTTACAAAGCTCGCTAACGGCACGAGTTCGCTCTTCTTCGCCGCCAACCCTGGCTCCCATTACTAAACTCCAACGGGTTGGAGGGAACTGGCCCGGGTCGATTGATTCCTGTCCTGGAGATTCATCCATGATCCGGGAAAATTGTAGCTCAATTCGCGGGGAATTGGAGAACGAAATCGCGCCGGAAACAGGGTTTCTGACAGGGAGCGGGGGTTTTCTTTAAAAAATGTGAGGGAGCTGTGTAACGAATCTGAAAATATTTCTTTAGAGAGGGTAGGGCAGCGAAATGCCGAACAAATCCAAGCGCAAAGAAATAGAATTATGACAACAACAGCAAAAACACCAAAGAAAGAAAGCATTAACGAGGAACGGCTCCACACACTATTGGGTGGCGTCCTTCAGGACCTGGGAGGCGCATTCAGTGTTCCGCTCGTTCAGATCGGAGAGAAGCTCGGGATCTATCGGGCTCTACATGAAAATGGCTCAGCTTCTTCCAGTGAGCTGGCGAGTCTGACCGGATTAAATGAACGCTATCTGCGTGAATGGCTTTCGGCACAGGCGGCTTCCAGCTATGTGAGTTACGACTCTAGCGGGGAAAAGTTTTTTATGACAACCGAGCAGGCGTTTGTCTTTGCCAATCCGGATAGTCCTTTCTATTTGGCTCCGGCATTCGGAACAGCAGCCGCATTCCAACAGAATATGCCTCAAGTAAAAGAGGCGTTCCAGACAGGGGAAGGGGTTGCATGGGGAGATCAAACTGAATGCCTCTCCTGTGCTGTGGCCCGGTTCTTTCGTCCGGGATATCAGAATCATCTGGTCCAGGCCTGGCTGCCTGCTCTGGAGGGCGTCGTTGAAAAATTGGAGCAGGGTGGCGCAATCGCAGACATCGGCTGTGGTCACGCTACGTCTTCAATGATTATGGCGCAGTCCTTTCCGAAATCGAAAGTTCACGGCTTCGATTTTCATGAGAAGTCGATCCAGGATGCCGCAAAACATGCAGAGGAGCACGGAATCACGAATCTCGAATTGCATCATCAGGAGGCGAAGGAAATTCCGGGGACTTATGATCTGATCACGCTGTTCGATTGTCTTCATGATATGGGCGATCCCCTTGGTGCGATGAAGAAGGTTCGCAAGGCTTTGAATCCCGGTGGGACTGTGATGATTGTTGAGCCGATGGCCGGCGATAGCCTCTCGGAGAATCTCAATCCAGTCGGTCGAATGTATTACTCCGCTTCCACCATGGTCTGCGTTCCGACTTCGTTGGCACAGGAAACCGGAAAGGCTCTCGGTGCCCAGGCGGGTGAGAAGAGACTGCGCGAGCTCATCATTGATGAAGCCGGATTCAAGTCATTCCGCCGCGCTGCGGAGACTCCGTTCAACCTCATTCTTGAAGCCAGGGCCTAAGGCATTTTACCCTGGCCCTATTATCCAAACCAAGTTCTATACAATGAGATATTTAACTAACAAGGCTACGAAAGTTTTTGCAACGGCCCTCGTGCTGATGGTTTTCGGTTCAGTCCTGTCGAATGCTGCACCTGGCGACATTCACACGGTCGCCGGAAACGGAATGAATGGCGCGACTGGCGACGGAATGATCGCGACCGAAGCTATTATCGGTTCCCCGCATTTTGCAGCATATGACTCTGCCGGAAATTTTTACCTCTCTACGGGTGACCGCGCCATCTATCGCGTAGATGTAAATACGGGCATTTTCGCGGCTTATGCAGGACGAGGGGATCCGGGGTTTGCCGGAGATGGAGGTCTTGCTATTAACGCCAGCTTTAGCGTTTTTACCCACGGGATCGCACTGGATAAGGAAGGCAACCTTTATATTGTTGATAGTGGAAATCATCGGATTCGGAAAGTGGATGCGTCCACCAAAAACATTTCGACGATTGCGGGTAAGGACACTTCCGGCTTCTCCGGAGATGGCGGTCTGGCGACGGATGCAGAGCTCAATGCTCCCTCGGCGATAGCAGTCGATCATCTGGGGAATATTTTCTTCAGTGATGATGCTTATACCCGGGTTCGCCGAATCGACGGGACGACTGGCATCATCACGACAATAGCGGGAGATGGCACCAATGGTTTCGATGGAGATGGTGGACCTGCTGTTGATGCTGTTTTGAATGAAGCCAGAGGGCTCTGTACCGATTCAAAAGGACATCTCTATATTTCGGACCGTCCCAATCACATGATCCGGCGAATTGACGCACAGACAGGAATCATCAATGCTTATGCAGGAACTGGAGGAGCTGGAGCTGTCACTGAGAACGTCCTCGCTACTTCAGCCAGATTCTATTTCCCGTATGGTATCTGCGTTGACGGTGATGATAATTTGTTTATCGCCGATTATGCTCACAAGTGTGTTCGCAAGGTGGATGCAACAACGAAGCTGGTCACAACCGTGGCGGGAACCACCGTTAGTGGATACTCAGGTGATGGCGGGCCTGCGACTGAAGCCATGATGTCAAGCACGCGGGGAGTAGTCGCGGACTCCCTTGGTAATATTCTGATATTGGATGAGTCAAACCTTGTCGTTCGCCGGGTCGATCTGGCGGGAGCACCTGTTTCGTTCCAGCCTGATGCGACGATTGGGAAACGTCGGGAAGGTCAAAGAGGCAGGGGCGTCGTCAACGGATCGGGAGGAGGGCAATCTCTGAACCTTCGGAGCTCGAAGAGGGCTTCATCCTTCTATTTTGATATGGTGAACAAAACCGGGAGTAATTTTTCCGGGGAATTCAGCTTGCATGGGACGAAGGGGGATCGGCATTTCAAAGTGAAGTACCTTCAGGTGGGTAAGGGGAATGTGACGGCAGATCTGACAAGGGGCCTTCTGGGGACCGGGCAGCTCAAATCTGGTGAAAAGGTGGGATTCAAAGCGGTTGTGAGATCAAAATTCAAGGCCGGTTCGAAGCGCAAAACGTTCCGGGTCTTCTCACGGTCGATCGCGAATCCTGCGGGATCTGATGTCGTTAAAGCAAAGGTGAAAATGACTCGATAGAAATCACCTGAGAGTCGGAAGCAGAGCAGTGCCCGTAAAGGGGCTGCTCTGTTTTTAGTCACGGATTTCGACAATTGTGATAATTGAAAGGCGAGGCTGACTTTGTCCTTACAATCGATTCAAGCCTGTTGATGATCGGACAAAAAAAATATGCAAATTTTACCCGAGATCACGGGAGCGAATCGGGGTTGCCAATTCGGGGAAACCGTTGAATTTACGGGGTCGGTTTACATTGCCTCTTTTCAATTCGAAAATTTGGAATCTGGAGAGCCTTGACCGGCGTATTTTTCTTTTTTATGACAGCGCCACATATTCCAATTCTCCGACAGGGTAAGGTTTACAAGAGTCTCGATGTGCAGACGGTAAATCGACTCGGAAGCGACGAACCAGCCGCAGAGATCTCGTTTGCTTGTTCAGACATGATCAAATACGACCTGCTCAAGATGGATGAGGCCCGAGCAGTATTGAAAAAGTTCAGCTGTCAGGAGCTTGTCGATATCACAAAGAAAGCAGGGGAGTATTTTCTGGAATCTGATCTTCCGATTGGAATCGAAGGGGAGTTGCAGTCTCCAGATGATTATGTGTTCTCTCTCGCAGCTACAAGTGGGCTCCCGCATTCGCTGATCCGAATGAATATGAAGCGTCTCGCCGGAATTTTCGGGGAGATCGACACGATCTTCCGGGGATTGACTCGCGGACTCGATTGGGAAGTTCTCGACAAGGGCTATGGCGAGCAGGGCGGGGCACCGGTCAGCTTTTCGGCAACGACCAGTGAGCTGGCTGTGATTCTTCCCAGTAACTCTCCGGCGGTAAATGCCCTTTGGATTCCGTCGATTGCGATGAAAGTTCCTGTTCTCTTGAAGCCCGGTCGCGAAGAGCCCTGGACTCCATGGCGAGTGATTCAGGCGTTTATCAAAGCGGGTTGCCCCGCAGAAGCCTTTTCTCTTTATCCAACTCAACACGATGGCTCGGGTGCGATCATTCGACGCGCAGGTCGGTGCATGCTTTTCGGCGATGATTCGACAGTGAAGCAGTACGAAAACGACGAGCGCATCGAAGTCCACGGAACCGGGTATTCCAAATTTCTCATCGGCGAAGATGAGATTGAAAACTGGGAGAAATACATCGACACGATTGTTGAATCCGTTTCTGCAAACTCAGGCCGGAGTTGTATTTGTACCTCGACGATCGTGGTGCCCAAATACGGAGACGAAATTGCCCGCGCCGTCGCAAAGCGAGTCGCGGAAATCAAGCCTTTGGCGCAGGATGATCCTGAAGCAAGGCTTTCCGGATTCGCGAATCCACAATTTGCCGAATGGATCAATGACGCTGTGCAAACAGGGCTGGACGCCGGTGGAGCGATTGATGTCACCGCGGAGTTCCGTGAAGGCGAGCGTTTTCATGAGCGTGACGGGATGAACTACTTACAGCCTACCATTGTCAGGGTTGATTCTTTCGATCAGGAACTGGCGATCCGGGAGTTTCTCTTTCCTTTTGCGACTGTGGTGGAATGTCCACAGGCGGAGATGCTTGAAAAAATCGGTCCTTCCCTGGTCGTCACTGCAGTGACAAAAGATCTTGAGTGGGTGAACCACTTGTTCGATTGTCCGACGATTGACCGTTTGAATGTCGGGAATGTTCCGACAAACCGGATCAAATGGGACCAGCCGCATGAAGGCAACCTTTTTGACTTTCTTTACACTCGGCGTTCTTTCCAGATTGCGGAGATTGCCTGAGGCCGTAGAATCCTGACGATGCCTCAAAACGCGCTTTCTATCGAGTCGCTCTGTCACGGTTTGGATTTTCCGGATTTCGTGTTGGGGTTCGACCATGTCCCCGGGGGAAAAGTCCTTTTCGGTCCCGGTGTCGTTGGGCAGATCGGGGAGGAAGCGAAACGACTTGGGGCAAAGCGTGCCCTTCTTGTGACGGATCCGGGCATTGCCAAAACGGGACACAGTGAGCGCGCTGTGTCCATTTTAAAGGATGCCGGCATTGAAGTCGTGGTCTTCGATCAAGTTCACGAGAATCCGACTACGATTGATGTAAAGCGATGTGTTGAATGCGCCAGTGAGGCTGAGGTTGATTTGATTATCGGTTTTGGTGGTGGTTCAAGTATGGACACAGCCAAGGCAGCGAATTTCATCCTGACCAATGGTGGTCGGATGCAGGACTATCAGGGAGTGAATCGTGCTGAGAAGCCGATGTTACCTTTGATTGCTGTGCCGACTACGTCCGGTACGGGGAGTGAATGCCAGAGTTTTGCGCTCATTGCTGATTCGGAGTCGCATGCAAAAATGGCGTGTGGAGACAAGAAAGCAGCAGCGGCAGTGGCGATATTGGATCCTGAACTGACGCTGACTCAGCCTTCCTCGGTCACCGCGCATACCGGGATAGATGCCGTTGCTCATGCTCTGGAGACTGCGGTATGCAATAAAGGGAATGATATTTCGATGGCTTACTCCAGGGCCGCGTGGAGCCTTTTGGAAAAAGGTTTAGAAACGGTGCTCGCTGAACCTGATAATATGAAGGCGCGGGCACGGATGCAGTTGGGGGCCGCTTTTGCGGGGACTGCCATTGAGAATTCAATGCTTGGGATTGCTCATTCCTGTGCAAACCCTTTGACGGCTCACTTTGGAACGGTTCACGGACAGGCGGTAGGAACGATGTTGCCTCATGTGATTCGATTCAATCGGCAAAACGAAGCTGCGGAGAAGGTTTACAATGAGCTTTATCCAAATGGATCATTAGAGGATCGGGTTTCTGAGTTGCTGGTCGCCGCGAAAATGGACGAAAGCGCGACTGATCTCGGTTTGACCGAGTCGGCAATCGATCAGCTATCGACGGAGGCCGCTAGTCAATGGACGGCACAATTCAATCCTGTCCAAGTCGACGCTGAAGCCCTGGCTAAAGTGTATCGATCTGCTTTGTAATCGATTCTTCAAGTGAGGCCCTCGCTTTAAAGTGAGGAAAGAGACCTTCATCACTCGTTCCGATCCTTGAATAATCTGGATATCTTTATCAATCCAGCTTAGAATCGCCCAGATCTCCCAATATTACGGGGAATCACGGGAATTTCCATAATCTGGAAATCCCATATTTAGTTTAGAAATCTTAAATTTTAGCCTTGCTTAATGTTAATTTCGGATACTATAGTAGTATCCAAGTATTTTTCTAATTTATGATATTTATAAGTTGGAAGAATCGACTGGAAGGAGACGTATGCTGACAGAATCTGCATCAATAAGAATTTATCATGATTATTTCAATCAAACCCTGGCTTGAGATGGCGGAGTCAATGAATCAAGGGCAGGGCAAGAGAGGTGTAAGTGACGGCGGGGTTGCTTTGTCACGGGATTATGAGCTTGAGGCGCTTCGTCTTGAGTCTGAGCTGAGGCGGGAGCGAAATGAGCAGCCTCTTCATTTTGAAACAATGAGTCGTATGGATTTTTACCACAAACCTGTGATGGGACAGGAAATTCTTCATGCGCTGCGCCCGGTGAGCGGCCGCCAGGTTTTTGATGGGACTCTTGGTGGTGGGGGACATTCTGAAATGCTGCTTCAAAAAGGGGCTCACGTTATTGGGTGCGATCAGGATGACGATGCGCTCAGTTACGCATCCCGGCGACTGGAGAAGTTCGGTGACTGTTTTCTTCCTGTGAAAGGGAATTTTGCTAGGGTTGATTCTATCCTGAAGGATCTGGGTATTGATGGGGTGGATGGGATGCTGATGGATCTTGGGGTATCTTCACATCAGTTGGATGAAGCGGCTCGTGGGTTCTCATTTCGTGCGGATGGCCCTTTGGATATGCGGATGGACCAGGGTTCAGATCTTTCTGCGAAAGTAATTGTCAATGAGTGGTCGCAAGAAGAGCTGGCGGATCTGATTTGGAAGTATGGTGAAGAGCGTAAATCCCGCCAGGTCGCCAGTGCGATTGTGAAAGCCAGGGAAGAGAGTGTGATCGAAACTACCTTTCAACTGGTCGAGATCGTCTCCCGGGTTATTCCACGCGTTGGTCGGAAAAATCCGGCGACACGGGTTTTTCAAGCGCTGCGGATTGCGGTGAATCGTGAGCTTGAAGTGCTTGAAGAGGGTTTGAAGAATGCTGTGGAAGCACTTTCTGAAGGTGGTGTGTTGGCGGTGATTACATTTCATTCGTTGGAAGATCGAATCGTGAAGCATTTCATGAGGAACGCCAGTGCGCCATTTCTTGATCGCCCGGAGTGGCCCGAGCCGCGACCAAATCCTGATTACTGTCTGCGCTTGCCAAATCGAAAGGCGATTGTGCCCTCAGAAGAGGAAGTGCATACGAATCCGAGAGCCCGGAGCGCAAAGCTTCGTGTGGCTGTGAAACGATAAAAGATAAGAGTTATGGAAAAGAGGAATAGGTACAAAAGTCGGGTTCGGTTCATGATGATTTTCCGTCTTCTTTTCGTCGGGCTGATGCTCGGGGGGATTGGGGGCTCATTTGTTTGGATGCGGAATCAGCACGTGATGAAAGGGCATCAGATTTCCGCGATGGAAAAGCAGATCGAGGACCATGTTCGGGAAGTTGAAATGTGGGAGTTGCGGATCGCAGGGGTCAGGGATCGCAATGAATTGGGGCGCAGGCTTCGATGGGTTGGGAGTGATCTTGCCGAGGTGGATGCCTCGAGGGTGATTCAGATTGATCCGAACGACGAATTCTCACGTCCTGTAGTGGGAGTATTTTAATCGAGGAAAACCAGAAGCTTGGATTCAAGATTAAAGTCCAGATTGATTGTAGCATGTGCCGGAATGGTCATGCTTCTTTGCGTGTTGAGTGGCCGGCTTGTGTGGCTTGAGTTGAAGCAGGGCGCTTCGCTGGATCGCCAGGCCCGTGCCCACTATGAGGGCAAGATGAAGCTCACGGCAAGCCGTGGTAGGATCTATGACCGCAATGGTGAATTGTTGGCCCGAAATCAAACTGTGTATTCGCTAGTGGTTGATTGCCATCACCTTCGTGATCTTGGCTTAAGCTGTATTGGGCTCTCCAAAAAAGAGGGGGTGAGTGCGATTGCGGTTAAGAAGAAGTATTTGCCTGAAGAGGTGCGAAGCCGGTATCGGGAATACGTGGTTGAATGCATGTCTGCTCCTCTTCGGATCCCCAGTCATACGCTCGGGAAAAAGTTAAAAGATAAAGAGCGTGGTGAGATCGTCCTGGCCCGTGATCTGGAAGATGATTTTGCCAATGAGTTGGCAGATTTAATCGATGAGAAATCGCTGCGAGGTCTCTATCTCCGAAAGGATCAAAGGCGCTACTATCCAAGTCCGAGATCGCTGACGCAAGTCATCGGGTATGTCGGTGGAGATGGTAACGGGCTCGAAGGAGTGGAGAGGGTCTTTGATGCGGAGATGAAGGGTGTTGATGGTCATCGCTATGTGGAAAGGGATCGGAGCCGCCGCGAGATTCACGCATACCGTGGGCGCCACGTTGAGCCTGTCGCGGGTAAGGATGTATACCTTACGGTTGATATGGGCTTGCAGTCCGCCCTTGAGGTTGTTCTGGATGAAGTGGTGGAGGAATACAATCCAGTGAAGGTTTCTTCAGTTTGGATGGATCCATCAACTGGCGAGGTCTTGGCTATGGGTAGTCGCCCCCATTTCGATCTCGAAACCAGGAAGGGGACCCGGCGCAATATTGCAATCACGGATCTCTATCAGCCCGGCTCTACATTCAAGATTGTAGCTTATGCGGGAGCGTTTGATCGAAATTTAGCAACGCCTTCTATGCCGGTTGACTGCCATATGGGGAACTACTCACTCGAAGGGTTTACGATGAAAGACCACCATGACTATGGGGTCCTTACTGCTGAGATGGCTTTCGCGAAGTCTTCAAATATTGGCGCTTACATGGTCGCCCGGCCTTTGAATGAGCATATTTTTCATTACTATATGAATCAGTTTGGATTTGGCCGGAAAACCGGAATTGAACTTACTACTGAATCATCGGGTCGTGTATATCCGGTGAAAAAATGGACGCCGGTTTCGTTTTCGAGTATGGCCATGGGATATGAGGTGGCTGTTACTCCTCTTCAGGTGGCTGCTGCCGGATGTGTGATCGCGAATGGTGGGCGCTATAATGGAGCGACCATTTTGAAAGGGGTGAAGGATCACTACGATAAGGGGCCCGTAAAGCCTGAGAAGGCTGAGGGGCTTCGAGTGGTGAGTGCATCGGCAGCTAACCATGTGAAGCGTTGCATGGTCCGTGTTTTAAAAGAGGGCGGAACGGGAACCAGGGCTGCGATTCCCGGATATACCATTGCCGGAAAAACGGGAACGGCACGTAAGCACATCGAAAATGTTGGATATGTCGAAGGGAAGTACATCGTGTCCTTTCTTGGGTTCTTTCCGGCGGATGATCCGAAAATTCTTGGCCTTGTGGTGATCGATGAGCCTAAGGCTGAAGGGATCAATCTATATGGCGGTACCGTTGCCGCACCGGTGTTTAAGAAGATGGCTGAAAAGGCCATTAAACTGATGGGGATCACACCGGATGCCCCTGAGGAAATTGAAGCATTGAACGAGAAGGAGGGTGTGGAGCTTTCACAAGTGCCGCCCGGGGAATAGTATATGAAGTTAGAGCAGATCATTGAAAAGATTCCTGTAAAAGCGGTAACTGGTTCACTTGATATCGAGGTTGAATCTTTGTGCCTCGATTCCAGAAATGTTGAAGGGGCAGGATTGTTCTTTGCGCTGAAAGGCGTGGACGCCGATGGGCATTCGTTCATCGGTCCAGCTCTGGAGAATGGTGCGGTGGCGGTGATTGCGGAACGCTCGTTTCCAGCAACGACTTCCGCGACTTGGATTCAAGTAAAGGATTCCCGCGAGGCGATGGGGCAGATCTCGGCAAATTTTTACGGAAATCCATCGCTCGAGATGCCGGTCGTTGGAATAACCGGGACGAATGGTAAGACGACTACCGCATTTCTGGTGCATCATTTGATGCAGGCGACTTTACGTAGAGCGGGCTTACTGGGGACGATCCAGTATCTGATTGCGGACCGGGTGGTGGATGCTCCGCACACGACACCGGAAGCGCCTGATCTCCAGGCGATGCTTCGGGAAATGCGCGACGAAGATTGTCGGGCTGCGGTGATGGAGGTTTCCTCTCACGGCCTGGCTCAGCACCGTGTAACCGGGGTGGAGTTTGATGTCGGTGTGTTTACCAACTTGAGTCAGGATCATCTCGATTACCATGGAACGATGGAGCGGTACTTCGAATCGAAGAAATTGCTTTTCGCTCAGATGCAGAACAATACGGTGAAGAAGGGGCTAGCCGTAATTAATGGTGACGACAGATGGTGCGATCGTCTTCTGAAGATGGGGATTGGAAGCTTGGATGTGGTTACTTTTGGTCAGACTTCCGGCAATGACCTCCAGGCGTCGAATATTAAGTATGGATTTAATGGCACGACCTTTTCTCTGAGCTATAAAGACCGTCAATTTTTGGTGACGGTTCCTCTTATTGGATTGTTCAATGTCTATAATGTTCTGGCTGCGCTGGCTGCCGCTGACGGTATCGGCTTGAATCTGCGTGAAGCGATTAAAAATATCGCAGAATGCCCGCAGGTTCCGGGCCGATTGGAACTCGTTGCCGGTCGTCAGATGAATTACCGTGTTTATGTCGACTATGCACATACTCCTGATGCCTTGGTGAATGTCCTGAAAACTCTGAAAGAGCTGGAACCTCAACGGATCATCACCGTATTCGGATGTGGAGGAGATCGCGACAAAGTGAAGCGTCCTAAAATGGGTGCCGCTGCTGAGGAAGGGAGTGATTTTTCGATTTTGACCTCAGATAATCCGCGCACCGAAGACCCTGAGAGGATTCTGAGAGATGCTGAGGCGGGGCTTCAGTCAGATCGATATGAAGTGATTGCTGACCGCCGGGATGCCATTGAAAGGGCAATCAACATGGCAGAGGAACGGGATATTGTTCTGATCGCCGGGAAGGGGCATGAGGCCTACCAGGAAATTGATGGAGTGCGTCACGAATTTGATGATCGTCAGACTGCCAGGAATTGTATCGCCGCCCGTGCCGAGGGATAAATATGAACTCGATCACATTAGCAGCGATAGCAGACTGGTGCGGCGGAGTTCTATTGCAGGGTAGTCCTTCGGAGACCGTTACAGTTCTTTCCACCGACTCGAGAAAACTCAGGGAGGGAGATCTCTTCCTTGCCTTGAAAGGTGAGAATTTTGATGCACACGATCTGCTTGAGAAGGCGATCGACGCGAAATGTTCGGGGCTGGTTGTGCAATCACTCAATGCGGAAACGGAATCGTTTGATGGGGCTGTCATTCATGTTCGCGACACTCTGGTTGCGCTGCAGATGATTGCGGCCGGATATCGGCGCAGCCTGAAAGAACTTCGCGTTATTGGCGTAACGGGAAGTAACGGCAAGACTTCTACGAAGGATTTCCTTGGTGGCGTTTTTGCTTCTGCGGGTCCCGTGAATGCGACGAAAGGGAATCTCAACAATCATATCGGACTTCCTTTGACGATACTCGACACTAACGATTTCCATCAGATCGGCGTCTGGGAAATGGGGATGAATCATCCGGGTGAGATTGAAGTGCTTGCTGAGATAGCCCGCCCTGATTTCGCTGTGATTACGAATGTAGGAACCGCTCACATTGAGCATATGAAGACCCGGGATGCGATCGCTGAGGAGAAGGCTGAGCTTGCCATGGCTTTGTCCCCGGAAGGCGTCTGCTTTATGCCGGTTGCGGATGACTATTTTGAATTCGTTAAGAAGAGGATTGCGTGCGAGATGATTTCTGTGGGAATTGACTCGGGTGATATATCCGCTTCGAACCTCGTGACCGGCGGTGAGGGGAATACTACTTTTGATCTCTCCATTCCCGGAGGGGAATCCGCTTCGGTAACTTTGTCAGTAAGTGGTCGTCACATGGTAATGAACGCACTGCTGGCCGCAGCGGTCGCGTGGAAATCCGGAATTCAGATTTCGGATATTGCAGATGCGCTCGCTGCAGTTGTTTTGACCGGTGGAAGACTTCAAAGCAAGTCCATTGGAGGGTTCCAAATTCTCGATGATACCTACAACGCGAACCCTGATTCAATGCGGGCGGCTTTGCGCTCGATGAAGGAATTTAATCTAGAGGGTAGAAGAATTGCAGTCCTCGGAAAAATGGGGGAATTGGGTGAGCATGAAGAAAGTGCCCACAAAGCGCTGGGAGCGGATCTGAAGGATGAGTCAGTCGATCTGCTAATCACAGTAGGGGATACTGCTTCGCTCATTAATGACGGCGCTGCCGATTCAATACCTCATCATCACTTTTCCACTCACGAGGAAGCGGGACACTTTATTCGTGAACAAGCCGACGAAAAAGACCTGATTCTCCTGAAGGGGAGCCGGTCGGCAAAAATGGAAACTGTTCTAGACTCACTCGACTAATCCTCCACCCCAAATGCTTTACTACCTCAAAGATCTAACTGAATACCTGGACGCACTGAATGTGTTTCAGTATCAAACCTTTCGTGCCGCCGGAGCCTGCTTGACTGCCTTTCTTTTAAGTTTGCTCCTCGGTAACAAGGTGATTCTTAAGCTGACTTCATTGAAGTTGGGGCAACCGATTCGGACCGCCGAAGAAGTGCACAAGTTGGCTGAGCTTCACGGAGGGAAAGTTGGGACGCCTACGATGGGAGGCATCTTGATCGTCGGCACGGTTCTTGTTTCGGTTGTGCTTTGGGCTCGCATGACGAACCCGTTTATCTGGGTCATGATCTTCGTGACGATTGCAACCGGATTGCTGGGATTTATTGATGACTATCAAAAAGTTACCAAGAAGAGCTCGGCGGGTGTGAGCAGTCGGTTCAAACTGGTCTTTCAGTTTGTGGTGGCTTTCATTGCGGTGTCCTATCTGCTTCATCGTCCAGATACTTCGGAGTATATTGGGCAGCTTTTTATTCCGCTTTTCAAAGAGCCGATTCTCAAGGATATGGGATGGTTTGCCTATCTCTTCCTACCGATGGTGATTGTCGGGTGTTCCAATGCGGTGAATCTGACTGATGGGTTGGACGGATTGGCAGCGGGTTGTACTGTTACGACGACGGTTACCTACGCTCTCTTCTGTTATGTGGCAGGTAATCAACTGGCATCCGGATACCTGCTTGTTCCACATCATCCGTATGCAGGTGAGGTATCTATTTTTTGTACAGCTCTGGTAGGCGCCGGCCTCGGGTTTCTTTGGTTTAATTGCCATCCTGCCAAAGTCTTTATGGGAGATACCGGATCTCTTGCCATTGGCGGGATGATTGGAATGGTCGCGATCTGCAGCAAGCAGGAAATCACACTGATCATTGTTGGTGGCGTGTTCGTGATCGAAGCGATGTCGGTAATCCTTCAGGTCGCCAGTTTTAAGCTCACAGGAAAACGAATTTTCAAAATGTCACCCATTCACCATCACTTTGAGTTGATGGGGTGGGCGGAAAGTAAAGTGATAAACCGTTTCTGGATCGTCTCAATTATCTTCGCGATGATCGGATTGATGACCTTGAAACTGCGATAAATTGATGGAGTTGGAAGGGAAACAGATTGCTGTTCTCGGCGCGGGCACTAGTGGCCTTACTGCGGCGAAACTTGCAAAGAGTCGAGGGGCTGAAGTTAGCGCCTATGATAGCGGTGCGCCTGAAGACCTGGCTCCCGCCGTTTCCCGTTTCCTCGACGAGGGGATTGTGCTGACGACGGGACAGGATGCTTTGATCCCGCCGGCAAACCTTGATTTAATAGTGATCAGTCCAGGGATTGATGAGAAATCGGACATTGGAAAGGCTTTCGTATCAACCGGGGCGGAACTGCAGGGTGAAATTGAATTTGCCTGGCGTCTTGGGAATGCCGGAGTCGTTGCGATTACCGGGACGAACGGCAAAACGACTACCACCGACTTGATTGCTCAAATCCTCAATGGCAGCGGCGTCAAGACCGTTGCCTGCGGAAACTACGGGCTTGCTCTGTCAGAGGTGGTTCTATCCGGAATCGACTACGATTATTACACTCTTGAATTGAGTTCTTTTCAGTTGGAAACCATTTCAAAATTCCGGGCGGATGTTGCCGTTTGGATGAATTTCGCTCCGGATCACATGGATCGTTACGAGCATCTCGACGACTATCGGAACGCCAAGCTCCGTATCTTTGAAAACCAGAAAGAGGACGACTGGTGCGTGATCAAAGAAGGGGAAGAACATCAGGGGAATGGAAATGTCGTAACTTTCTCTGCCTACTCTTCCGAGTCTGATTTCCGACTGGAAGATGGTTCGATCATCAGTCCTGAAGGTACGGTGATTCTTGACTACTCCGATACTCGTTTGAACGGTCGGCACAATGCTGAAAATGTTATGGCAGCGATGGCCACGGCTTCCTGCATCGGAATCAAGTTCGATGATATGGTTGAAACAATCATTAACTACACACCTCCACCTCATCGCTGCGAAGTGATCGCGACGATTGATGAGGTAGTCTATGTGAATGATTCCAAGGCAACCAATCTTCATGCGATTCAGAGTTCGCTCGCCGGACAGAGTCAACCGGTCGTTTTGATCGCAGGGGGAAAAGAAAAGGGCCTGGATTTTTCAGAAGTCACCCCTCTGATTAGAGGGAACGTAAGGGCCGTGGTATGCATCGGCGAAATCGCTTCCAAGATCTCTGATGCCTGGGATTCAATCGTGCCCTGCACTTCCGCTGATTCGCTGGAAGAAGCGGTCGCGATCGCAAAGGGCAAGGCCCGGCAGGGAGATGCAGTCCTCTTTTCACCGGGTACATCCAGCTTCGATATGTTTACCGGCTACGAGCAGCGTGGCGATGTTTTCCGAACTGCTGTTCAAGCACTGAGGTGAACCGTCTCGCAGAATCAATCAACCAACCAAACCAGCAAATCAAACCAACTAACCAAGCTAAGCAATGAGCAATAAAAGAAGAAACAGAAAGGGCCGTCCAACCGGACGGAAAGGAATTATGGGGAAAGCATTCAGTCAGTCGAAACTGGCCGCGAATGTCACCGAGGAGGCCGACTGGTATCTTGATACACCGGATGTACGGCTGACCCGCATTTTTATGGTCGTATTGATCCTTCACGTGATCGCAGTAGGAGGGATTCTCGCATTCAAAATGATCGATAAGGCTGCTGGATCATCTCCGATGCAATTGGCATCAAAAACTTCCGTTCCAGCCAAAGTGGTATCAACCGAAGTAGAAGTTTCCGGTCAGGAGCAAGCGGTTGCCGCAGTGTCTCAGGCCGCGATAGCCGCTCCTGCAGTTACAGATTCTGTGGCGAAGCCCGCCGTGAGTCAGACCGGGAAAGTCGCTGGAGGTGAGGGGCAGTATAAAGTGCTCGCAGGAGATAGCCTTCCCGAAATCGCTCGTGGTCTGGGAATCACCGCGGATGCTCTTCGGAAAGAGAATGATATTCGCTCAGACAATGAATTGTATCCGGGGCGCTGGCTTGATATTCCAAAGAGTCCAGCTGTAGCGAAGGCGTCTGTTGCTACATCGCAAGCTGTTGCTCCAGTTCAGCCGAAGAAGGCTGCCGAGGCTCCTGCTTCTGCTTCACCGAAGGAAAGCTATACGGTACAGTCAGGTGATACAGCCTGGGGGATTTCGCGGAAATTTGGTGTAAATTTTCAGGAGCTGATGGCCTTCAATGGGATTGATAAGCCTGAGTCTCTTCAGATTGGTCAAACGCTGAAAATTCCTGAGTAAGCCGGATTTCAAAAGTTTCCATTGTTCGGATTTGTATTTCGTGAGCGGGGCGATTGATCGTCTCGTACTCAACCTATAGTGAGTTTTTTGTATGCATAAAAAGAGTTTTGCCCTCCTTCTTACGGGAGTTTCGTTTCTCGTTGTCATTGGATTTGTGATGCTTATGAGTACCTGTGTATTCAGCGCGCACGCGGATTCCCTGGACGGCTATCGTGAGGCAAAAAAACAGGGAGTATGGTTGTTGCTGGGCGTCGGAGTTTGCTGGGGTGCTGCGAGCATTGACTATCGGTTCTGGAAAAGGGTCTCCGGATACTTTTATGGAGGAACCGTATTACTCCTGGTTCTCTGTTTTGTCCCCGGAGTGGGAATGGAGGTAAACGGGGAGCAGCGTTGGATAGGCTGGGGCCCACTTCAGTTCCAGCCTTCTGAACTCGCTAAAATCGCAGTCGCTGTAATGGTCGCACACTGGTTCTCCCGGAATCCTGACAGTGGTAAGAACCTCTTTAAAGGGTTCATCATTCCTTTGTCAATTGCAGGAATCGCCATTGCCCTCGTCTTGTTCGAGGTCGATATCGGAACTACTGCGGTGTTGACGGTTTCGACGCTCGTTGTGCTTTTCGTTGCCGGTGTGGATTGGAAGTTTCTGACGAGCCTTGTTGGGACAGGTGTTGCCGGTTTTATTGGGATGCTAAGTTATGCGCCTGACAGAATGGAGCGAATTCTCGCCTTTATAGACCCGGAAAAACACAAGCTTGGTGCAGGGTTCCAGCAATGGATTTCATTGATGGCTATTGGATCCGGGGGAATGACCGGGCGCGGTATCGGAGAGGGAAGGCTGAAGATGCTCTATATGCCATTTGCACACACTGACTTCATTTTTCCGATGATCGGAGAGGAGATGGGAATGATTGCCACGATTGGTGTCGTGCTTGGTTTTGTGTTCATTGTGATCGCAGGATTTTCCATCGCATTCCACGCCCCGGACCGGTTTGGTCTGCTGCTTGCTGTGGGCCTGGCTTCCTACATTGGATTTCAGGGATTCCTCAATATTGGGGTAACCACTTCGACCTTGCCGAATACCGGTCTTCCGCTTCCTTTTGTCAGTTACGGCGGTTCTTCGCTTGTGTTCAGTTTTCTTGCGATAGGAATTTTGATTAATGTCTTTCGTCAAGGGAAGTCTACTGAAGAGAGTGGGCCCGATTGGACACTGCGTCCCCGGATTACACCGAGAGTGTAATTTCTCTGGATGGCGAATCTGTCTCTTGCGGAATATGGCTTGCTGGTGCTGGTTGTTGCATGTCAGCCCTACGCTCCGCAATATTACTGATTCTGATGTTGGCGAGCTTTTCGAGCGCCGCAGATCAGTGGGCATATTTTGGAACCTATACGAAGGGCGAGAGTAAGGGGATTTACTCCGCTTCTTTCGATAGTGGAACCGGTGAAGTGGGTGAAATCCGGCTCGCCGTCGAATTGGAGAATCCTTCATTTCTTGTGATCCACCCCAATGAGACAGTGCTTTATGCTGTCTCTGAAGTGAAGGATTCTAAGGGAGGTGGATCGGTTAGCGCTTTTAAGATTTCCCGTGATACCGGGGAATTGGTTTTTCTGAACCGGCAGCCGACAAAGGGGGGGGCTCCCTGTCACGCATCCATGGATGCAAAAGGGCAATGCCTTCTGGTCGCGAACTACCTGGGTGGCAATGTCATATCCTATTCGATTGATCGCGAAGGGAAGATCTCAGAGCCGCGATCTTTGATTCAGCACCAGGGAAGCAGCGTCAATAAAAGGCGGCAGCAAGAACCCCATGCTCATTCCATTAATCCGGGATCCGGCGACAGGTTTGCGTATGCTGCCGATCTTGGTGCGGACAAGGTATTTGTTTATCGACTGAACCCGGAGATGGGGACTCTGGAATCTTCAGGCGCAGTTTCTGCCAGTCCGGGGGCCGGGCCGAGACACATGGCGATTCATCCAGGTGGGAAGTTCGTCTATGCGATCAATGAACTGGATCTTACGGTCACGGCTTACCGCTGCAATCCGGATGACGGATCGTTGGCCTCATTTCAAAAGATTGGCACCTTGCCTGAAAATCAGGAGAATGTTGGAAGTACAGCAGAAGTGCGTATCCATCCGAACGGGAAGTTTCTTTATGGATCAAACCGGGGGCACAATTCGATTGTTGTTTACCGGATTGACCAAGAGGATGGGAAATTGACGAAGCTGCAAGTGGAGTCGGTGAGATGCGAAGTCCCGAGAAACTTCAATTTTGACCTGAGCGGGAAGTTCCTTTTCGCAGCCGGGCATAAATCAAATTTGGTGACTCTCTTTAATCTCAATCAGGAGACTGGCTTACTTGAATTTACCGGCACTGAATTTCCTGTTGCCAGCCCTGTCTGTATCAAGCTTGTGAATCGCACCAAAGACTGAACCCTGATGAAAAAAGTACTAATTCTTCTCGCGATTTGTCTCTTTGTAGCCTTGATCGGCGGAGTTATTTTCAGCCGGGTTATGATTGGATATTTTACTCCTGACCTTCTCGTGCAGCAATTGGAGTCACGCCTGAATTGCAGGGCTGAAGTCGCATCCGTCGATGCCTACTGGCTCGGGAAAAGCAGGCTGGTGATTAAAGGGGTATCCTTGGCGGAGCGCGATGATGCTGTAAAATCCGGAACCCCATTCGCCGAAAGGCTTCCTTTGGGTGATCCGCCCATTCATGTGGGAATGATAGAACTCAAGTTGAAGCCCGGAAGTCTTCTGTTGCGCCGGCTCTATGTGAATGAGTTAAATTTTGATGGTCTTGCCATTGATATGACAATGCTTGCTGACGGTAAGACAAGCATCAATTCGATCTTTAAACGCGCTCCCGGGGGCGATCCGGGGCAGGATATGGAGAAGCCGAATTCTGAAAAAAAAGCACCGCCTTTGAAGGAGAAGAAAGTCTTTACCGCCGGTAAGATTCCGCTTGCGGTGTTTGCTGATCATGCCGGCTTCACCAACAGTTCCTTGTCACTGACGGTGGAGAAGACAGGGGCTGTCATTCAACTCAAGGAAGCGAATTTTGAGTTTTCCGGTATCGATGTGAATCCCCGGAATCTGGCGGCACAGAACCGGGCGGATTTCGATTTCTCCGGGAAAATTGCCGTAGGAAAAGGGACAAGTGGTGCCAGAGCGTTTGAAGCTGCGATTCGGGGCTCAGGGGAGACCAAGCCGTTTGATCCTGAACTGGCGCAGTGGGAGCCTTCATGGAAGAGCGAAGTGGTTTTGGCAAAAGGCTCACGGCTCGACACCGTTCCGGTTATGGAGAACCTCAAGAAGAAACTGGAAGCGGTCAACCGTCCCGGGATCGAGCTCAGCGGAATCATGGCAAGTGGCGAGCTGGAGGAAGATGCGGTCACCGAAATTTCCTACAAGAGGGGAAGGTATGCTTTCGAAAAGGATTTTCTTCTCAACTTTGGAGACACAATGATTGAGGTGCACCCGGACAGCTGGATTGATTCTGCAGACAGCCAGCATGAGATTAAGGCAGCGGTCACGGCATCGGAATCTTTTACCAAAGAAGTGAAGACTAAGGCCCAGGCTTATTTGAATGAGCTTACCGGTGGTCGGGCACCTGAAGCGGTGGTGAGCACTCTCATGATGGCGATCACTAAAGAGAACCGGCTTCACCTCGAAGTCGTCTCCAGTGGTGACCTCTCAAAACCGAAGCCGGATCTCGCAACTCCGATCGGGAACCTCCGTGATTTGATGAAAGGATCCGGTGATACCATCAAGAACCTGAAAGAGTTGGGGAAAGAGTTTTTGGATGGTTTTTTGAAGAAAAAAGGAAAGTAAGCTTGAAGCGTGCTTGCCGTCTATAGAGCCAGGTCTATGAGGGGAGCCTACTTGACTGGCGTTAAGAGAGCCTTCTACACAGTCCGATACTGTTTAATATGATGAAAAACTGCTCTGACATTGAACCCTTTATGGCGGGACTCCTGAAGCGAAATCCCGGGGAATCTGAATTTCACAATGCCGTACAGGAGGTCGCGTCTGACGTCATTCCATTCATAAACGAGAATGAACAGTATCAGGGTGAATGCCTCCTCGAGCGACTGACGGAACCTGACCGGATTATTTCCTTCAGGGTCAGTTGGAAGGATGATTTAGGGAATGTCAGGGCCAACCGCGCCTGGCGCGTCCAGTTCAGCAACGCGATCGGACCCTACAAGGGAGGGATGCGTTTTCATGAAACGGTCAGTCAGAGTGTGCTTAAGTTTCTCGGCTTTGAACAAATTTTTAAAAACAGCCTGACGGGTCTTCCTATGGGTGGGGGAAAGGGTGGATCAAATTTTAATCCCAAAGGGAAAAGTGACGATGAAGTGATGCGGTTTTGTCAGTCTCTCATGACGGAATTGCATCGCTATATTGGCCCTGACACAGACATACCGGCAGGCGATATCGGAGTTGGTGCGAGGGAAATCGGTTATCTCTTTGGGCAGTATCGCCGTCTCTCCAATACCTTCACGGGAGCCATGACGGGTAAAGGTTTGGCCTTTGGAGGAAGTATCGGAAGAAAGGAAGCTACAGGATATGGCGCTGTATACTTCATGCGGGAAATGCTTAAGACAAAGGACGAAACGATTGAAGGAAAAACCGCTGTGGTTTCCGGTTCAGGAAATGTTGCTCTTTACTGCATCGAAAAGATAATCCAGCTGGGAGGGAAACCTCTGACCGCGAGTGATAGCGGGGGATTTATTCATGATCCGGAAGGAATTGATAAGGAGAAGCTCGAGTGGCTCAAGGATTTAAAGGAAGTCCGGCGCGGTCGGATTTCGGAATACGCGGAGGAGTTCGGTTGTGAATTTCATGAAGGCACTCCCTGGGGGATCAAAGCGGATCTGGCCTTTCCCTGTGCCACTCAAAATGAGCTGAACGAGTCGGATGCGAAAACGCTAATCAACAATGGATTGCTTGCCCTCGCTGAGGGCGCCAATATGCCCTGCGAACCGGAGGCCCAGCATTTGCTGAGAAACAGTGTTCTGTATGCTCCCGGGAAAGCATCAAATGCCGGCGGCGTTGCCGTTTCCGGATTGGAGCAAAGTCAGAATTCCCTTCGGATCAGCTGGTCGCTTATCGAAGTGGATGAGCGCCTGCAGACCATCATGGCGGGAATTCATGAAAAGTGTTCGCGGTATGGAAAGCTCGATGATGGTAAAATCGACTACGTCAAAGGCGCCAACATCGGTGGGTTTGTGAAAGTGGGAGATGCTCTTCGCCAGTGCGGTGTCGTGTAGGGTTTATTCGTCGGGAATATGAAGACTGTTCAGCACACTTTTACGAATGGCGACGGTCATCAACTTTCAGCCTTCCTGGATCTGCCTCCGCTTCGAAAGCCGATAGGCTATGCTTTGTTTGCCCACTGTTTCACCTGCAACAAAGAGTTGCTTGCTGTTCGAAATATTGCCAGGGCTTTGACCGAAGAGGGGATCGGAGTTTTCCGCTTCGATTTCCCCGGCCTCGGTAAAAGTGAGGGTTGTTTTTCAGGGTCGACGTTTTCTTCGAATGTGGATGATCTCTATCGCGCTGCCGTTTATCTCGAAGAAATTGCTGAGTCACCCCAGATCCTTATTGGACATTCGCTGGGAGGAGCCGCTGCAATTCGTGCCGCTGCTTTGATCAAGTCATTGAAGGGGGTTGCTACGATTGGAGCTCCGGCTGATCCCGCCCACGTGACCCATCTGTTCGGCGATGAGCGTGAGGAAATTGAAAGCAAAGGTTCCGCAACCGTATCCATTGCGAAGAGTGAGTTTCTGATAAAAAGCGAATTTATTGAGGATCTTGAATCGATCAGCATGGAGGAAGCGACTCAAAACCTGGGCAGGGAGCTTTTAGTTTTTCATTCGCCTGTGGATCGAGTGGTGGGGATTGAAAACGCTGCAACGATTTACGGGAGAGCGAGACATCCGAAGAGTTTCATTTCCCTTGACGACGCCGATCATCTTTTGAGCAGAGAGAAAGACTCTCAGTATGTTGGCAAATGCATCGCTACATGGGCAAGCCGGTATCTTGATCCGGTGGATAGGGCGATTGATGCAGAAGAGGTGGTTGTGAGAATCGGGAATTGCGGCTTTCGCACAGATGTCCTCGCTAATGGCCGAGCCTTCATCGCAGACGAGCCGATCAATGTCGGAGGAACAAATCTCGGACCGACACCCTATGACTTTCTTTCTGCCGGTCTTGGAGCCTGCACTGCGATGACTCTACGGATGTATGCAGATCGGAAGGATTGGCCGCTTGAATCTGTCGAAGTTCATCTGGTTCATGACAAGATTCATGCGCGGGACTGCGACGAGTGCGTGACGAGTGAGGGCAGGGTCGATGTAATCGAAAGGAGAATCATTTTGGAGGGCAATTTAGATGAAGCTCAAAAAAGTCGTCTTCTGGAAATTGCCGATCGCTGTCCCGTTCACCGAACTCTTGAATCCGAGGTTCGCGTTGAGACTGTGCTGTTTGAAGGCTGATTGTTCGCTTCCTCTTCGGCGATTTGATCGCGGAGATCCGGCGATAGTCGTGAAGATCAAATCGCAGTCGGCTTCGTCAAAGGTGAGGGGGACCCGCATGTCACAAAGAGCGCCGCAAATTCGATCAGTTTGGGGCAAATTTGGTGGTTCTGAAAGATAGCGTCAGCTATCGTAGCGGAACTGGTGTTCCGGTGCTCCAAACCACTGCTTGTAGGTCTGTGTGCTGTAGTAGACAATGATAGCATCGCTTCCGCTGGTGCGTCCTTTCCACGATGCGCCCATGGGGTGTGCGCAATCTTCGATTAGAAAAAGGTCATATTGCTGACAGATTTCCAGCACGCGATCCGTATCCGCGATGGGTCCGCGTAGAGGAGACAGCAGAAGGAACTTGCCGTTGGTGGCATCAATAATGGTTCCTTCGTCGGTGTGAATAATGACCTGGGTTGCGTGGGTCTTTAGACGTGTCAAGCTGATAGAGGAAGTCTCCCGGCTCGTGTTTATCATCAGGGTCGAGTCGCCTTCCCGCTGTTTCGGACTGTTTCACCACGGCAAATGAAAACCGACTGCCCAAGGCATAGTTGTAGACTCATGCGGCAAAATTCGAATAATCAATGCCGCAGGTAGCGGGGATGTGTTTGTGTTCATTCGGGAGGTCGACATACTTTTCAGCAACTGCGACAATGCGGTCTCTGTTAAACCGATCCGGATCCTTGACGCAGGCAGGGATCTTGAATTCAGGATATGTGTTCGCAGCGGAGTCCCATTCTGTATCCCGTTGACTCTTCGGCGTGTCTGTTTGGGGAAGGGTGTTCCGTAATGTGAAATCAAAATAGAGAAAGGTTTAACTCTGAGTCTTTGGCAAGGATTCACCCGGCTGAAGCAGCGGAGGATTGCTTTCCACAGTCTCAGGATATTTGATACCGCAACCAGTGTTGAGTAACACGACTTTCTCGTCAGGTTTGATCCACTCGTCAGCGAGAAGTTTTTGAGTCGCAGCAAAACAAGCAGCACCCTCGGGGCAGACGAAGGCACCTTCGACTGATGCCAGCAATCCCTCAGCGGCAAGCGTCTCCTCGTCGGTGATTGCGATTGCGCATCCGTTCGTATCGTAAACCGCTTCGAGAACGAGGAAGTCACCAATCGCTTTGGGAACGGTGATTCCAAACGCGCAGGTTTGAGCGTTGTCCCAAAACTCAGACTCCTTCTCATTTGCTTCCCACGCCCGAACAATCGGAGCGCAACCGGTCGCCTGAACTGCAACGAGTCGCGGCAGGTCGCCTTCGATCCAGCCAATTTCCTTCAGTTCGTTCAGGGCCTTGTAAATTCCAATGATGCCAACACCGCCGCCCGTTGGATAAAGAATAACGTCCGGCATTTCCCAACCAAATTGTTCAGCAAGCTCCAGCCCCATCGTCTTCTTCCCTTCGATCCGGTAAGGCTCTTTCAGCGTGCTGGCGTCATACCACTGATTTTCTTTTACGGCTTGAGCCACAATCTTTCCCGCGTCACTGATGAGTCCGTCGACCAGATAAAAGGTAGCTCCGGCGATTTCACACTCGCTTCGCGGAATGGATGGAGCGTCTTTCGGCATTACAACAACGCACTCAATTCCTGCCTTGGCACAGTAAAGAGCCCAGGCACCGCCAGCATTGCCATTGGTCGGCATCGCCAGAGTTTTAACTCCCAGCTCTTTTGCTCGTGAAACACCAACTGCTGAGCCGCGTGCTTTGAACGTGCCCGAAGGAATAATGCCTTCGTCTTTCATATACAAATTCGTCATCCCAATCTCACTTCCGAGACGTTCCAACTTGAGAAGAGGAGTCATGCCTTCGCCCATGGTGACGATGTTCGCTTCATCAACCACAGGAAGTAGTTCGCGATAGCGCCAGAGATCCGGGGCACGGCTCGCGACGACCTCTTTGCTCATCGTCTCACGAACTTTGTCGAGGTCATACCTGACGAGCAACGGACTTCCGCACTCGCAAAGGTGATGAATCTCTTCAGTTTCGTAAGTGGCGGCGCACTTCGGACATTCTAAATGGCTGGTATTCATGTTACAAAAAATTTGCTGATTAAGCGAGGTGGGCAATGGCATCCATCTCGATTTCAACGCCTTTCGGTAGGGCAGATACTTCGACGCAAGCCCTCGCAGGATGCGGAGCAGAGAAGTAAGATCCGTAAATTTCGTTGACGACCGCGAACTGCTTCATGTCGGTCAGATAGATCGTCACTTTGACAATGGATTCCATTTCGGCACCGGCGGCTTCAACGACCGCCTTCATGTTTTCGAGGACCTGCGTTGTCTGAGCTGAAAGGCCGCCTTCAACGATTTCTCCGGTTCTTGGACCGAGCGGAATTTGCCCGGAAATATACAATGCGTCTCCTGCTAGAACGGCTTGACTGTAGGGCCCGATCGCAGCCGGAGCGCGGTCAGTGTTGATGATTCTCTTTCTCATAGTCAAATCCTATCACCGGAACAAGAAGGGGATAGCAGTTCTTTTTTTGTCATTACTAAAGTGAAACTATAGCGTTTGAGCGGAATTCTGCTGGGCCTATAGACGTGTTGCCCAGGGCGGTTCGCCGATTATCCGAAAGTGCTTCGAAGCTAGTTTTGGACATCGCGCCCGGTTCTTCGGAACCTCTTTACTGCGACTTAAGTGATCGAAAAATGGATGCCGCGATCATTGTAATTCGGCTCTTCGACCTTCCACGCCGATGCAAGGTCGAAGTCCTCCGCGAAGAGCCTTCGGCTTCAAGAGTTTTGAAAACTACCGATTGCGAGGCTCTTCATCAACAAATGGGGACATGAGCATATATGAACAAGAGTTCACTCATGTCAGAAGAGCTACAAAGAATCGGAATACGCGGCTACTGCGTCACTCACATCGAGGAGCAAAGGCGCTTCTCAATCGTGCACCTCAAGCGCGATCACACCTCCACACGACCAAGCTGCCCTTCCTGTCTACAGCAAGGGACCATACCTACGAAGTGTTCGCCACCTCGACTCCTTTGGAAGGAAAGTCCGCCTCCACATTCATACCCACCGCTACCAATGCAGGGAATGTGGAACATCCTTTATCCCGCCACTACCCGGTATCAAAAAATACCGACACTCCTCCGAACCCTTTCGCCGGAAAATCTACGAACTTCACCGCGATGGCATCGCCGGCAGCGTTCTC
>OJCB01000072.1_pt1 | contig 42824 bp, 39 predicted proteins | sample 1591501 | NCBI WGS metagenome assembly OJCB01 (sample SAMN05416813, study PRJEB24817) | seawater metagenome | isolation source: Sea water | place: Canada:Atlantic | collected 2013-07 | reverse complement strand
CGAGATCAGCCTCGGTCTCGTGGGCTCGGAGATGTGTATAAGAGACAGGGTATTTATGATGCACTTAATAAAGGACTTGCGTTGGCGACTGGAGATGTAATTGGATTTTTACATTCAGATGATTTATTTCCTTCTAATACTATTATTTCAGAATTAGCATCAAAAATAAACAACGATAATCTTGATGGTATTTATGGCGATTTACAATATGTAACCAAAGAGAATACAAATAAAATTATTAGATTTTGGAAGAGTTGTGAATTTAGACCTGTACTTTTAAAAATGGGTTGGATGCCAGCACATCCAACATTATTTTTAAAAAAAGAAATATATCTTAAACATGGGCAATTTAATAAATCATTTGAAATTTCGGCTGATTATGATTTTATGTTACGTGTATTAAAGGACAATACATTTAAATTTGGCTATTTACAAAAAGTAATAACAAAAATGCGAGTTGGTGGTGCATCAAACCGAAGTATAATAAATATAATAAAAAAAACAAAAGAAGATTATCGTGCGGTTCGTTCAAACAATATTGGAGGTTGCTTTACTGTTTTACAAAAAAACACTTCAAAAATCAAACAATTTTTTACTCAAAAATTATGAAGTATCAAGAAATAAAAAAAGAGATCGAATCTTTTGGATTCAACGTAGTTTCTCACGATTTTGAAAGACCTTGGGGAGGGTTTCTAGTGATTGATGAAACTCAAGCACAAGATTTTTCTAATAAATTCTTTGAAGGTATCGACGTAAACACCTTAAAAATTGGAGGGGAACTGAGTCCGAAAATACTCATTGTAAAACCTAATGCTCGCTTGTCTTGGCAATACCATAACAGACGTGCAGAAATTTGGCAAGTATACAAAGGTGCTGCAGGAATCATTAGAAGTAATTCTGATGTAGAAAATGAGATGGAAGTTTATAAGGAAGGAGATCAAATTGTTTTACAGCAAGGAGAAAGACACCGTTTAATTGGTTTAGATGAAACTTCGGTAGTAGCAGAGATTTGGCAACATACAGATGCTACTTATCCTTCAGATGAAGAGGATATTATACGAGTGCAAGATGATTTTGGAAGATAAATAAAGTAAACAACATGAGTAAGAAAAAAGGAATGATTGTATCAGGGTATTTTAACCCTATACACAAAGGACATATAGAGTATTTTAACAATGCAAAAGCCCTAGCTGATGAATTGTTTGTGATTGTAAATAACGATCATCAAAGAGCATTAAAAGGGTCTAAAGCATTTCAACAAGAAAAAGAACGTGTTTTTATTGTTTCTAATATAAAATCTGTAGATCATTGTGTGTTGTCTATAGACCAAGACAGAACGGTTTGCAAAACCATTGAAAAAATTGCCTTAGACTTTGGTGCAACCTATGATTTGAGTTTTGCCAATGGAGGTGATCAAAATAACAATACCATTCCAGAAAGACCTATTTGTGATCAAATGGGAATTACTTTGGTAGATGGCTTAGGAGACAAAATACAGTCTAGTAGTTGGCTACTAAAAAAGTAGTTTTTTGGTTCAGTCTTACAAAATAGATTGTAAACATTTATTTTAATTTATTAAAAAGTAACGCCTTAGATAACTATCCTAGGCGTTTTTTTTGTTCTTGTATGAACTAAAAAAAATCCCTTACCTTTGATATAGCGTTCAATGTTAAGAGCTAAGTTCTTTTCATAGTATCTCTAAATAAAACAAATGTCTCCTAGCATTCCTCAACAAATCATCGGTTTATCAACCAGTCAAAAAGTCTTCAAAAGGCTATTAGATGTTCTGCTGTCTTTGATACTTATTCCAACCCTACTTCTTCCCGTTAGCATCCTAATTATTTTAGCCACTATAGATACCAAAATTTTTGGCTTATTTTTTCAAAATAGAGTGGGGCAATATGGGAAAGGATTCACTATTTATAAAATTAGAACTTATAATAGAAATGGAGAAGTTTCAAAATTTTCAAAAAAAATAAGAAAATACAAGTTAGATGAAATTCCTCAAATACTTAATATTCTTCTTGGTCAGATGAGTTTTGTAGGCCCTAGACCAGATGTGCTTGAAGTAATGAGTACCTTGTCTAAATCAGATCAGATTATTTTATCTATAAAACCAGGATTAACGGGGCCTGCCTCCTTGCATTATTTTAATGAAGAAGCACTTCTAGCGGAACAAGAAGATCCTATTGCCTATACTAATCAGATACTAACTCCTAAAAAGAATGCTATTAATAAAGATTATATAAAGAATTACCATATTTTTAACGATGTAAACTACATTTATAAAACTACCTTACATGTATTCCAAAATATGGCTCTCTAAACCTCATTTTGAAACGGATGATCTAGACTACTTTAAAACCACAATGGAATCTAATTGGATTAGCACTGTGGGCCCAAATATAGCTAGTTTTGAAAGGTCTATAGAAGATGTTTTCAACAAAAACTTAAAAGCTGTTGCCCTAAATTCTGGAACCTCAGCCATACATTTGGCATTAAAAATGTTACATATTGGCGCTGGTGACGAGGTAATTTGTCAAACATTTACTTTCTGTGCAACCGTAAATCCTATACTGTATTGTGGTGCAACCCCCATATTTATTGAAAGTGAACAAGAAACTTGGAACATGTGTCCGGTTTTCTTGGAGGAAGCCATTAAAGATAGGTTGAAAATAAATAAAAAACCCAAAGCCATTATTGTAGTAGATTCTTACGGAATGCCTGCCAAATGGGATGAGTTATTAGAAATATCTAACAGGTATGAGATTCCTATTATAGAAGACTCTGCGGAGGCTTTTGGTTCTATGTATAGGGGCCGCTTATGTGGGAGTTTTGGGAACTATTCAATACTATCTTTTAATGGAAATAAAATTATTACCACCTCTTCTGGTGGTGCTTTATTGTGTAAAGATGAACAAGACAAAGAAAGAGCCATCTACCTATCTACTCAGGCTAAAACAACTAGTTCTTTATACGGTGAAGTAGGTTTTAATTATAGAATGAGCAATGTACTGGCTAGTTTGGGTATAGAGCAGCTAAAGGTCTTAAATAAAAGGATTGAACAAAGAAGAGATAATCATACCAAATATCACTCTCTAGTGTCAGACCTCAATGGAGTTAAATTACAACAAGAAAATAGCAGTGATTTTTATTCAAATTTTTGGCTTAATTGCATTATTACAAATAATCCTAAAATCTCTAAATCTGCTCTTATAGATGAATTTACCAAACAACATATTGAAGTAAGGCCTTTATGGTTTCCTTTGCACCTTCAAGACTATTTAAAAGGATCTTTATACTACGGAGACAACTTTAGTGAAACCTTATTTGAGAAAGGCTTGTGCTTACCTTCAAGCTCTAATCTTACCAACGAAGAATTTAATAGAATAGGTGACGTTTTTAATTCATTTAAAAAATAGGAACATATGTTTGAATCATTTTTCACAGAACAGGCACTTCAAAAAAGCACACCATTTATGAGTGATGATTTTTTGAAAAAGTATAAAAATGACACAATTTTAATTACTGGTGCAGGGGGTTCTATTGGAAGTAAAATAGTTGAAAAACTTACAGAAATTAATTTCAAGAATATTGTTTTGTTAGATCAGTCAGAGTTTCATCTTTTTAAATTGAAGAAAAAACACCTTTCTTCTGGCTTTAATTATGAGATAGCAGATATAAGAGATAAAAGAAAAATTGAATATTTATTTCAAATTTACAAACCCAAACTAGTTATCCATGCAGCAGCATATAAACACGTTTCTCTAATAGAGAATGATGCTTATGAATTAATTAGAACAAATTTAGAGGGTACTATAAATATGTTTACATCGTCATTAAAATATGCTGTTTCAGATTTTATTTTTATTTCAACAGACAAAGCTGTAAACCCTGTCAATAATATGGGAGTATCAAAAATGTTAGCAGAATTATTCTTAAAATCGAATTTTAATAACAAAAAAATTAGCACAAAAATTATTCGATTTGGAAATGTAATTAATTCTAATGGATCTGTAATTCCAATTTTTTTGGATGCTATTTATAACGGGTCAGCTATTGAGATTAGAAACGAAGCTGTAGAAAGATATTTTATATATGACGATGTTGTTGCTAAAAACATTCTAAATATTTCTATTCACGATTCAAATTCGCTGTATTTATTAGAAATGAATAGCCCGATTAAAATAATTGATTTAGCTAATTATATAAAACGAATAAAAAAGTCGAGTTCAATCATTACAATAACGAATTTAAGTAAAAAAGAGAAAATTACTGAAGAGCTTTTAAACTCTGATGAAAGTATTGAGAAAACAAATTATTTAGATTGTTATCACATAAAAAATTCTACAATTATTGACAAAGAAATTTGGAAAGAAATTCGGAAAGAAATAATTGATATTGTAAAAAATAATAAAACTTTTAATCATAAAGTTGTAGATAGTAAAATACAAGATATAGACTACTTGATCGAGAAATAATACGAGTAAGTCTTTTACACCCCATATCAGTAAATAATAGATTTTTTATGTAATAATTGTATTTTAAAACTATTATTTTTCTTCGAAAACGATTGAGTTTTTTTAAGCTATTGTGTAACCAAGATTCTTATGATATATTTGAGCGATACAAACACTACAATACATGATTTTAATTGCAGATGGTGGTTCTACAAAAGCTGATTGGATAGCACTAGACAGTAATAAAAAAGAACATTTTAGGGTAAGAACATTAGGATTAAATCCTGCTGTGATTTCTTCAGAAGAATTAACCAACAGAATCATCAACATGTTTCAGCTCATCAATATAAAAGATGAGGTAACTCAGGTTTATTTTTATGGAGCTGGCTGTGGAACTCCAAAAGCCAATGCCATTTTAAAAGATGTGATGACTCCCATCTTTAAAAATGCAGCCATCACTATAGAAGAAGATATGTTGGCAGCCGTGTATGCAGCTTCAGGAAAATCTCCAGCTGTGGTATGTATTTTAGGAACAGGTTCTAATAGCTGTTATTTTGATGGAGAAAAAATGCATATGCAAGTACCTTCCTTAGGCTATGTACTAATGGATGAGGCAAGCGGCAATTACTTTGGTAAAAGGCTCATTAGAGATTACTATTACGGAATGATGCCTAAGTATATGGTGAAAAAGTTTGAAAAAGACTATGTGTTAGATCCAGATACCATTAAATCAAATATTTATAGAGAACCCAATCCAAACATGTATTTAGCCTCTTTTGCAAAATTTATGTTTGATTTTAAAGATGAGAAATATGTGAGGAAATTGATGAAAAAAGGATTTGAAAAGTTCTTTAAATTTAGAATTTTACCGTATCAATTATCTACTGAAACACCTATTTATTTTATAGGTTCTATTGCACACTATTTTAGAGAAATTTTAGATGATGTAGCAGATAAAAATGGGCATAAAATTACAGGTGTTATTCAAAGACCTATAGATAATTTACTAGAATATCATAAAAAAAACATCAATCAATAACTTCTAAAAGTCTTTCTAAAGACATCCCTCTAGATCCTTTGATTAAAATATAACAATTCTTAAAAGGACTTTGTTTGATTTTATCTTTTAAACATTCAAAATTTTCATATTTTTCTGAGGCAGAAGTTTTACTATAAGCTTCCCCTACAAAAATGCACCTGTCTAGATGTAATGTATTGCAATAGTCAACAATATTTTGATGTTCTTTTGTTGAATAGTCTCCCAGTTCAAACATGTCGCCCAAGATTACAGTCTTTTTCTGATGATTAGTTTTATTTAAATTATCTAAAGCTACCATAGTACTTGAAGGATTGGCATTGTAGGCATCCATTAGAATTATATTGTTCTTCTTTTTTATAATCTGAGACCTGTTATTGGTTGGTATATAATTTTTAATAGCAGATATTATATTTTCTTGACTAATAGTAAAATACTCTCCAATAGATATAGCAGCTTTAAGATTGTCTACATTATAAGCTCCAACCAAATGTGTATCTATTACTTGATCTTTATATTTTACAGCTAAAAATGGTTGAATAGCTGAGGTAGCTATTGTATTGTTTAATAAAACGCTGTTTAAGTTAGTGGTTAGTTGTACTTGTATAGCATCATTTACATTCACAAAAGAAATTTTATTGTTTTCTTTGAGATAGGTGTAGAGTTCAGATTTTCCTTTTATGACTCCTTCAATGCCACCAAATCCTTCTAAATGAGCTTTTCCAAAATTTGTAATATAGCCTAAATCTGGTTCGCAAATAGTACACAGAAATTCAATTTCTTTCTGATGATTTGCACCCATTTCTACAATACCTATTTCAGTTTTATTAGTAAATGATAGAATTGTTAACGGAACTCCAATATGATTGTTTAGGTTTCCTAGTGTGGCTTTGGTGTTAAACTGCGTTTGTAAAACAGAATGTAATAATTCCTTTGTTGTTGTTTTTCCATTGCTTCCAGTAATACCTATGATAGGAATTGCTAATTGTTTTCGATGATAATTTGCCAATGCTTGTAGTGTTTTTAAAACATTGTTAACCAAGATAGTTTTTCCTTTTATTTCATAAGATTTCTCATCAATTATGGCGTAAGAGGCTCCTAGCTCTATTGCTTTTTTAGCAAAGTTGTTACCGTTGAAGTGTACTCCTTTTAAAGAAAAAAATAGTGCATTTTTTCTAATATTTCTGGTATCAGTAGCAACTAAATAATTTTTTGAGTATTTCTGATATAAATCTTTAATGTTCATAATGTTAAAGATAAAAAAACCTCATTGAAATCTATTCAATGAGGTTTGTATTTCAATGATGAATTCAATGACCGAATTTTTAGACCCAATTCTTATCTTGAAGGGTTTCTAGCAGTTTTTTTACTAAAAGGTAATACACCAACCACATCTGTTGCACATCTAAACCCAATAAAATTTGTAGACATATACTCTGGTAAGTATCTTCTTTGAGCAGGATCTAACCAATACTCTCTGTCTAACCAAGAACCACCTTTGTGAACTCTTGTTTTATTGCTAATTAATGTTGGGCGTTTCTTAACATCATATTTATTGAGTTTCCCTGTTTCTTCATCTTTTGTATTGATCGGAGAATTATACATTCTAGATTTATTAGTAAGCTGGTCATCTTCCAGATCATACAATCTATTAGAAAGTTTGTCACCATCATTTTTATCAAGATTAGAAGCAGTATTGTAATTTCTTCTCATGAAAACGTCATCCTTAGTAACAGGTACATATCTTATTTCTCCTGGAAGTTCAGTAGGAACTATCTTTCCATTTGGTAATGTATCATATTTAATCATTCCTTCTGCGGATTCACCAATAACAACTACTTTACCGGAAGCATCAATTAATTTTTTTGTAAAGATATTTCCTCTAAAATAATTAAAATCATTTGCCTCGGTATCTATAATTGGTCTATAAACATCTGCAACCCATTCGGCTACATTACCAGACATATCATATAAGCCATAGGCGTTTGGTGGGTATGATTTTATTCTAATGGGAATATCAGAACCGTCTTCAGACCAACCTGCTAAACCACTATAGTTTCCTTTTCGTTGCTTGAAATTTGCTAGCTGATCTCCTTTGTATCTTTTAGAATTATCTCTTGTATATTTGCCACTCCAAGCGTATTTTTTTCTTCCCCTGATGTTATTATACTCTCTATTTCCACTGGTAGCTTTTGCTGCATATTCCCATTCTACTTCAGTCGGAAGTCTAAATTTTTGAGATAAAATACCATCTTGCGAAGTTACTTGCCTTCCTGTAAATGCTCCTTTAGGAGGTCTTGGTTCTCCTTTTTTTCTTGCTTTATTGTCAGGCAAACCTCTTTTATAAACTGTAGAATCGCCATTAAATAATCTATAAGGATTTTCTAAATATAAATCTGTATCAAAAAAATTTCTTATGGTGTCGTTTCCTAATACATTTGATAGAACACCTTTATCAATTAAATTTTTTAAGTTAACAGCACTTGTTCTCCATTTACAATATTGAACAGCTTGCAACCAACTAACACCTACTACAGGGTAGTCAGAATATGCAGGATGTCTAAGATAATTTTCAGATAATAATTCTGTATTTCCTAGACTACTTCTCCAAACTAAAGTGTCAGGTAATGCAGATGAATAAATATTTTTATATTTTTCTTCACTAGGTGGGAATATGTCTTTTGTTACTTGTAAGTACAATAAGTATTCTGAATTTGTAACTTCTGCTTCATCTAAGTAAAATGCACGAACATGCATTTGTTGTGGTGTTGTATTCCAGTCAAACATAATATCATCCTGAACTTGCCCCATAGTAAATGATCCTCCTTCAATAGCAACCATTCCTTCGGGAACTTTTTGGCCTTTGAAAGAAGTTCCTTTTAAATAGCTACCATATTTTGGGTCGTTAAAATTCCAACCTGTTAAAGAAGACTTATTATTGTTTGTTGAGTTACAACTGACCAATAAAATCAAACTAAGTAAAAACAGTGTTATTCTGAATAAATTCTTCATATTTTATTTCAAATATTAGGGTTTTGTTTGAGGTTTGCAATTTACAATAAAATTGTTTTCTCACAAGACCATTTGTGAAATTTAATAGCATACACAATATAATCTATAACTCATAAAACGGATTACTTTTAAGAATATTATTAGATATCAATCTTTAACATAAAATATATCCAGATTATTTGCGTTCTTTGAGCTATGATTGCGAATAACAAACATATTTTTACTGTTATAATTTTCTTCTTTTCATTAATTATTCATAGTCAGGTAAACAATTCAGTATTGGCTAATGGCAATTGGTTTAAATTCTCTGTAGATACCACAGGTGTTTTTAAAATAGATAAAACACTTCTTCAGCAAATAGGTTTATCAACCAATAATTTAAATCCTAAAAAAATTCATATTTATGGGAACGGCGGTAATTTATTGCCAGAATTTAATGGAGATGTTAGATATGATGATTTGCAAGAAAATGCCATCTATATAGAAGGCGAAGATGACAATTCATTTGATGCGAATGATTTTATTTTATTTTACGCCAAAGGACCTCATAGCTGGAAAGTAGATATAAACACCAACAATGTTAGTCATAAACAAAATGTATATTCAGACAAAGCATACTATTTTATAACAGTAAATGACAACAATGGTAAAAGAATACAAAGTGCTCCTTCTGTTACTGGTTCAACAGTCACTCAACTAACTAGTTTTAATGATTATATTTTTTATGAAAAAGAAACTACTAATTTATTTGCAGCAGGTAGAAGATGGCTGGGTGAAGAGTTTAGTGTAGAAAATCAACAAACATTTCAAATACCTTTTCCTAATGCCATTCTAAATGAGCCTTTGGAGATTAAAGTTAGAGCAGTTGCAGTTTCAGGATTAACTTCATCTATGCAGGTGAATGTTAATTCTCAAGAACTATTTAATCTTAATTTTGGGGCTATTTCTTCTGGCTTAACATTAGCATCAGATAGAACTAATTCTAAAAGTATTACAAACTCATCTACTTTAATAGATGTTAGTTTAAACTATAATAATGGAGGAAACCCATCGGCTAGGGCATACCTAGATTTTATTGAAGTTTCAGGTAAGAAACAGTTAATTGCAGGCGGTTTTCAATTTTCTTTCAGAAGTTTTGAAGCTGCGAATACTTCTGGTATTGTTGAATATCAGATTCAAAATTCGCAAAATATTTTTCAAATATGGGAGGTGTCTGACCCTACTAATGTGTCAAGTATTGTAAATGAATCTTCTGCTACAATTTTTTCTTTTAAGGCCAATGGAGGAGATTTAAAAGAATATATTATTGTTCATCAAAATGATTTTTACATACCAGAGGCGGTATCAAATGCAAGAGTAGAAAACCAAAACTTACATGCCTTAAAAGACATTAACTACTTACTCATTACATCTAATGAATTTGTAGAACAAGCTCAGCGAATCGCAAATTATCATATAGAAAATTCTGGATTAACTGCTAAAGTTGTCATTTTGGATGAAATTTATAATGAATTCTCCTCTGGAAGTAAAGACATAACAGGTATTAGAGACTTTATCAAACATATTTATGAAACAAATTCAACTGATGATGCTAAATTAAAATATGTTTGTTTTTTTGGAGATGCTTCGTATGATTATAAAGACAGAATAATAGCAAACAATAATATTGTACCGGTTTATTTATCTGATCAAAGTTACAATTTAGCGTCATCTTACGTAACGGATGATTTCTTTGGCATGCTAGAAGATTCAGAAGGTACCATGTCTTCATCTCATTCTCTAGATATAGCAACCGGAAGAATACCTGTATCTACTCAACAGCAAGCTACAGATGTGGTAGATAAAATTCTAAGAGATTATAGTGAAGATTCTTTTGGAGATTGGAGAAATACCGTTACATTTCTTGCTGACGATATAGACAATATTCTTGACGACAGTCCAATACAACCAGGTGTAGAAATAATTGCAGATGATATAAAAGAAAATAAACCTGTTTTTAACATCAATAAGATTTATGCAGATGCTTATGTTCAGCAAAATTCATCAGGTGGCGAACGTTACCCAACAGTAAAAGCTGCCATTACAACAGCCATAGAAACAGGAACTCTAGTCTTTGATTATTTTGGGCATGGTGGTGAAGATGGTTTTGCTGCAGAAAGATTTTTAGACATTCCACAGATAAAAGGGTTCAAAAATGAAAACACATTACCTCTTTTTATTACCATAACTTGTGAGTTTTCTAGATTTGATAACCCAACAAGAACATCTGCTGGTGAGTTTGTTTTTTGGAATACAGCCGGTGGAGCAGCATCTATGATTACAACCACAAGAGATGTCTATATAAGTGTAGGGCAGTCATTTAATAAGCGTTTAATGGCAACATTATTAGAATTTAATAACGAAGATTTAACCATTGCAGAGTCTTTAGTTAAAACAAAAAACAACTATTCAAATTTTCAAAAATTCTTTATTTATTATTTTGGTGATCCTGTAAAAAAATTAGCAATTCCTAAACCAAATATTAGAATTACTAAGATGAATGGAGTAGATATTACACAATCATTAGATACTCTTAAGGCTTTGTCTAAAGTTAGCTTTGAAGGAGTTATTACAGATAATTTAAATAATATTCTTACAGATTTTAATGGTAATTTATCTACAACAGTATATGATAAACCTATCGATAAATCTACCTTAGACAATGATAATTTTGGTATTGTAAAAGTTTTTGATTCTCAAGAAAGTAAATTATTTAGAGGCTTGGCGAGTGTAGAAAACGGAAATTTCAGTTTCGAATTTATAGTTCCAAGAGATGTAAAAATTGCCTATGGTAAAGGGAAGTTAAGTTTCTATGCTACAGATGCTACATTTGACAAGTCTGGTTTTAATAGTGATGTTATTGTGGGAGGTATTAATGAAAACGCACCAGAAGATACTATAGGTCCTGAAATACAGTTATTTATGAATGATGAATCATTTTTAGATGGTGCTAATACAAATGCATCACCAAATCTAATAGCAAAATTAGCTGACCTTAGCGGAATTAATACTTCAGTAACTGCTGTAGATCATGATATTGTTGGAATTTTAGATGGAGATGAATCTAATCCAATTATTTTAAATGATTTCTATCAAACAGAATTAGATGATTTTACTCGTGGTAAGGTTGTTTTTCGTTTAAGAGATTTATCAGTTGGTCCTCATACTTTAAAATTAAAAGCTTGGGACACTTACAACAACTCTTCAGAAACCAATTTAAACTTTGTAGTGGTTAGTGATACCAATATAAGTTTAGATAATGTTTTGAATTATCCAAATCCGTTCGTAAATTACACCGAATTTTGGTTTAATCATAACAAACCAAATGAGTCCCTTCAAGTTCAAGTTCAAATATTCACTATTTCAGGAAAATTAATCAAAACGATTAATCAACAAGTACAAACAACAGGAAATTTATCTAGAAATATATCATGGAATGGTTTAGATGATTTTGGGAATAGAATTGGAAAAGGAGTCTATGTTTATAAATTAAAAGTAACATCAACAGTAAGTAATATATCGTCTGAAAAGTATGAAAAGTTAGTTATACTATAATAAAACACGATATTTACGTTTAAGTAATGAAGTAAAATATATATATGAAGAAATTAGGGGTATTATTCATAGTTTACATTTCTAGCATTTTAGGCTTGTCGGCGCAAGAAACAGGAGGAATCACAACAGCAACACCATTTTTATTAATAATACCAGATGCTAGAGCAGGAGCAATGGGAGATGTTGGAGTTTCCACTTCAGCCGACGCCAGCTCTCTTTTTCACAACCCATCTAAAATTGCATTTAGTGGACAACAAGTAATGATTGGAGTTAATTATTCACCATGGCTAAGAAACCTAACAGATGATATTTTTGTAGGAAGTGCTTCATATATTAATAGATTTAGTGAAAATGCTGCTTGGGGAGCCGAGTTTAGGTACTTTTCTTTGGGTCAAGTAGATTTAACAGATAATGTTGGAAACCCAACAGGTACTATTAATCCAAATGAATTTGCTTTATCCGGAACCTATGCATTAAAATTAAGTGAAACATTTTCAATGGGAGTTAGTGGTCGTTATTTTAGATCTAATTTAGCATTTACAGGAACAGATTCAACTTTAAAACCCATCAATTCTTTTGCAGTAGATGTTTCTGGTTATTATCAATCTTATGAAGAAAATTATGGAACATTTAATGGCCGTTATAGAATAGGGTTTAATATTGCCAATATTGGACCAAAAGTTTCTTATGTTCCTGGTGAAGAAGACTTCATACCTACCAATTTAAAATTTGGAGGTGGTTTTGATTTTATTTTAGATGAGTATAACATTGTAAGTATTAATACAGAGTTTACAAAACTTCTGGTTCCCTCTCCACAAGAAGATGGTTCTGACCAAGACAAAGGATTTATCTCTGGTATTTTTAGTTCTTTTGGTGATGCAGAAGGAGGTTTTAGTGAAGAATTAGAAGAAGTTACCTACGCATTAGGTGCAGAATATCTTTATAACGATGCTTTTGCTTTACGTGCTGGATATTTTCATGAGAGTGAAAATAAAGGAAATAGGAAATTTTTTACTATGGGTGCTGGATTTAGAACAAATGCTTTGAACGTAGATTTATCGTATTTAATTAACTCATCAGATGTAAATAATCCATTAGAAAATTCGCTTCGTTTTTCTTTATCGTTTGATTTAGGCGAAATTTATGACGATTATTAATAGTGCGATCTTTTAAAAGAACATGCTTTAATGAAAGAAATAAACACAGGTAGTACTGCTTTTATATACGAGGATATTAATGAGTTATCCGATGTAGATAAAAGCTTAATGAAAGTAGCTATTGAGGCTACTAAAACTTCATATGCACCGTATTCTGGTTTTAATGTAGGAGCAGCCCTTTTAATGGAAGATGGCTCTATTATTATAGGAAACAACCAAGAAAATGCGGCCTATCCCTCTGGCATGTGTGCTGAGCGTGTGGCTATTTGGAAAGCAGGATCTTCATTTCCAAACAAGAAAGTAAAAAAAATAGCCATTACAGCTGTTTCTTCTAATAAACAATTAGACAAACCTGTGGGACCTTGTGGTGCTTGTAGACAAACACTATTAGAATATGAAATAAATCAAAAAGAAGATGTAGAAGTTTTCTTTATGGGTGAAATTGGCAATGTTGTAAAAACAAGTTCTATTGCTTCATTATTGCCTTTTTCGTTTGATAGTTCTTACCTATAATTTTTAAAGTAACTAAAAAAATAGTTAGTCAAATTATAGTAGTTTGAACATCGTAAAAACAGGATAAATTAAAAGACGAATTAAACTTAAAAACAGTTTATTTATTGTTTAAATAACAATTACTTTATGATATCTTCAATTATTACAGGTACTGGATCTTATATCCCAGAGATTAAAAAAGAAAATAAAAAGTTTCTAGAAAATCGTTTTTTAAATGCAGATGGTACAGAAATACCAAGTGAAAATGACCTTATTATTGAAAAGTTTAAGGCCATTACTGGAATAGAAGAAAGAAGATACGCTCCTTCCAAATACAACACCTCAGACTTGGGCTTTTTTGCAGCTCAAAAAGCAATTAAAGATGCAGCTATAAACCCTGAAGAGTTAGATTATATTATTTTGGCTCATAATTTTGGAGATGTTAAATCAACAGCCATTCAAAGTGATTTATTACCAAGTTTAGCAACAAGGGTAAAATATAGGTTAGGAATAGAAAACCCTAATTGTGTAGCCTATGATATTTTATTTGGTTGTCCTGGTTGGATAGAAGGAGTTATTCAAGCACAAGCATTTATAAAAGCAGGAATTGCCAGCAAAGTATTAGTTATTGGAGCAGAAACCTTGTCTAGGGTTGTAGATAAATACGATAGAGATTCTATGATCTATAGTGATGGAGCAGGAGCTTGTATTGTTGAAAAAAATGAGAGGCAAGACGCTGGTATTTTAAGTCATGCCACACAAACTTTTGCAAAAGAGGAGGCCTATCATTTATTTTTTGGAAATTCTTTTGATAAAAATGAAGATCCAGGTGTTCGGTACATAAAAATGCATGGAAGAAAAATTTATGAGTTTGCTTTAAATAATGTTCCTGCCGCAATGAAGTCTGCTTTAGACAAAACTGGAATTGCCATAGATGAAGTAAAAAAAATATTTATTCATCAGGCCAACGAAAAGATGGATGAAGCAATTATTAAACGTTTTTATAGACTCTACAAAACACCTGTTCCTGAGGGTGTGATGCCCATGAGTATTCATAAATTAGGTAACAGTTCTGTAGCTACAGTACCTACATTACTAGATTTAGTATTAAAAGGAACTATAGAAAATCAATCAATACAAAGAGGAGATGTTATTATTTTAGCCTCTGTTGGAGCTGGTATGAATATTAATGCAATAGTTTATAGATATTAAATTGTGAAATTTTCTAAACACAAAGCTTTTATTTCTAAATTGAAGTACTATTTTTGCACATGCAACAACACCAGGTACTTATTTTAGATTTTGGATCGCAATACACTCAATTAATTGCGAGGAGAGTAAGAGAGTTGAATATCTATTGTGAAATTCACCCTTACAACAAACAACCAGCAAACGCTAGTAGCTTTAAAGCAGTTATTTTATCTGGAAGCCCCTCTTCTGTTAGATCTGAAGATGCCCCGCATCCAGATTTGTCAGAAATTAGAGGAAAAAAACCCATGTTAGCTGTTTGTTATGGAGCACAATATTTAGCTCATTTTTCTGGAGGAAAAGTAGCACCATCAAATACAAGAGAATACGGAAGAGCAAATTTATCTTTCATAAAAGACAACGAAACTTTTTTTTCAGATATTTCTGAAGGGAGTCAGGTTTGGATGAGTCATTCAGACACCATTAAAGAACTGCCAACAAATGCGGTTCATTTGGCCAGTACTTCAGATGTAGAAAATGCAGCTTTTAGAATAAAAGGAGAAGATACCTATGCAATTCAGTTTCATCCTGAAGTTTATCATTCTTCAGACGGAAAACAGTTGTTGGAAAATTTTCTTGTAAAAATTGCAGGTATAGCACAAACTTGGACTTCAGATTCTTTTGTAGAAACAACCGTTTCTAACATACAAAAAACTGTAGGAAATGATAAAGTAGTTTTAGGCCTTTCTGGAGGTGTGGATTCTTCTGTGGCAGCTGTTTTATTACACAAAGCAATTGGTAAAAACCTGTATTGTATTTTTGTGAATAACGGATTATTACGCAAGAATGAGTTTGAAAGTGTACTCAATCAATACGAAGGCATGGGATTAAACGTTAAAGGTGTAGATGCATCGGCACGTTTTTTGAATGCTTTAAAAGGATTGTCTGATCCTGAGAAAAAAAGGAAAGCCATAGGAAATGCATTTATAGAAGTTTTTGATGATGAAGCTCATAAAATAGAAAATGTAAAATGGTTGGCGCAAGGAACTATTTATCCAGATGTTATAGAATCAGTATCTGTAAATGGAGGTCCTTCAGCAACCATAAAAAGTCATCATAATGTAGGAGGTTTACCAGATTTTATGAAATTAAAAATTGTAGAACCTTTACGTATGATTTTTAAAGATGAAGTAAGAAGAGTAGGTGCTTCTATGGGAATAGATCCTGAGTTATTAGGAAGACATCCGTTTCCTGGGCCAGGTTTAGCGATTAGAATTTTAGGAGATATTACACCAGAAAAAGTAGCTATTCTACAAGAGGTAGACGCTATTTTTATTGACGGATTAAAAGAGAGTGGTTTGTACAATAAAGTTTGGCAAGCTGGTGCTATATTACTGCCAGTAAATTCTGTAGGTGTTATGGGAGATGAAAGAACCTATGAAAAAGTAGTAGCATTAAGAGCTGTAGAAAGCACAGACGGTATGACAGCTGATTGGGTTAATTTACCTTATGAGTTTTTGCAAAAAACCTCTAACCAGATTATAAATAAAGTAAAAGGTGTTAACAGAGTAGTGTATGACATTAGTTCTAAACCACCTGCAACTATTGAATGGGAATAAATTTATGAGAGAATTTAAAATCATCATCATCTTGTTTTTTGTAATGATTGCAACTTCTTGTGGTCAACAAAAAAAATATATTTCTTATACCGTAAAAAAAGGTGAAACTATAAAGGTAATTGCTAAACGTCTTGGAGTTAAAACAAAAGATTTAATGCGCCTAAATCCAGAGATAGGAAGAAAGCCAGCACCTGAAACAGTCATTATTATTCCAAATAAACAGTACCAAAAAAAACCAATTAACACTACTTTAGTTGAAAAGAATGATGCTAATGTTGTTCTAGAGGAAGTATCTACAATAGATGAACCTATCAATGATTTTGTACTTCATAAAGTGGCAAAGGGAGATACTTTTTACAATTTAACACGGGCATACAACGTTTCGGAAGATCAATTAAATAATTTAAATCCTTCTCTCCAGATTACAGGCCTACAATTGGAAATGTTGTTAAAAATAAAACTAATTGAAGATGAGGATACGTTGTTACTGTATAGGGACACTATTCAAGAAAATACTGTTTTAAAATTAGCAATGATGCTTCCTTTTAGAGCCATAGAATACGATACAATAGATGCTAAAGATATTTTTAAAACAAATAAATTGGTAAATATTACAACAGATATTTATTTGGGAGCCTCAATAGCCATAGATTCTTTAAGAAAAATGGGAATAGATGTAGAACTTTCTGTTTTTGATACTGGAAGAAAAGACACCAAATTAGATTCAATTTTAGCTGTTACAGATTTTAGTAATATAGATGCAATCATTGGTCCATTGTATTCTGAGGAGGTTCCTAAGGTTGCCAATAAAGCAGGTGTGCCTGTTATTTTTCCAGTATATTCTAAAAACCAAGCTAGCTTTTCATCCTCAAAAATAATTAAAAGTTTTGCAGATAGAGAAGAACATCAACAAGCTTTAGTAGCCCATGTTCTAGCTAACTATACTAATGAAAATATCTTAATTATTGGAGATAGTTCAGCAACCTCAATTAGCAACAGTGACGCAATAAGATCTGTACTATTACAGCATGATTCTATCACCGAAGCTAAAATTATTTATCCAGATCAAGGATATATTAGGAAAGATTATATTATTAATGCTTTAAAATCCGACATAGGAAACTGGGTGCTACTGGCTACTGATAACCGAGTCATTTCATCCGATGTTATTAATAGTTTAATTAGTTTGCCGGTTGAGGATCCAGAAGAAGACGAAGAAGATAAAGAGGTTAAAAAGGATGAAAAGGAAAGTGATGAGCCAGAAATGCAAATTTTACCTGAAGATACTGTGATTAAGGTTTTTGGAATTTTTAAATCTTCTCAATTTGATAAAATTGATAATATTAAACTAGCTAAGCTAGGATTTACATATACCAGCGATACTTTTATTGATGAAAATTCACCAGAAATTCAGTTGTTTCATAAGCAGTATCTAGAAAAGAATCATGCATATCCATCATATTATTCAACAAAAGGATTTGATATTCTTTTCGATATTGGAATGCGATTGGCATCTGGGAAAACACTAAAAGAGACTTTTAAACAAGGAACTTCTTATAGATTAGAAAGTAAGTTTGAGTATACTAGAAGTTTATTTAAGACTTCTTCAAACCAGGGAATTTATATTGTAGAGTACAATCCAGATTTAACTTTAACAAGAGTAAAGTAATATTCAATTAAAAATTTATAAAGCAAAAAAACTCCTGATTTTTCAGGAGTTTTTTTGCTTTATAATGATTAAATTTTCTTCATCTGTTGTTTCATCATTTGCATTTGTTCTTTCAGCATGCCGTGTTTGTCTAGTTTCTTTGCTTCGGCCATTAGTGTAGTTGCCTCACGTTTTCTTCTTTTAGTCATAGCAATGCCCGCTAATTGTAATTTTGCCATTGCTAAATCATGATCCATAGCCAAACCTAATCTAACAGCTTTTCTTAAATACTTTTCAGCTTGCGTCATGTTTGTTTGAGAGAGCATGATTCCGTGTAAGTAATTGTAGTAACCTTCTTGTTTTTGTGTGAGTGCAGTGCTTGGGTTCTTTATATAAGTCAACCACTTTTGTGCAGCTGGGAAATTTTGTTTTCTCAATTGTAAAAATGATAGTAAAATAAATTCATTTTTAAAATATAATAAGATAAACATTCCTGTCAGGAATAAAATAGCAATTCCGTTGCCAATATGACCTTGCCAAAATTCTAGGACAGACCAAACTATGGTTAAAAAGGCTAAAGCTAATTTTATATTTTTATGAAACATATATTCTTTTTTTGTGAGTACTAAAGTACACTATTCTTTTATTTTTTGTAAAACTTTCTATGTTTAAACCATGCAAATACTCCCAATATACCAATGAAGCTTACAGAATAAAATACCGAATTAGGAGTAATTACTTGATCGCCACTTGCATAGGAATGCAATCCAGATAAATAGAAATTTACTCCAAAGTAAGTCATCATGATGGCTCCATACGCCATAATAGACCAAAGATTAAATGTGTATCTGCTTCTTAAGCCAGGTATCAATCTCATATGCAATACAAACGCATAGACCATTATAGACACCAAGGCCCATGTTTCTTTTGGATCCCATCCCCAATAACGTCCCCAGCTTTCATTAGCCCACATTCCTCCTAAGAAATTACCAATGGTTAGCATAATTAAACCAATAGTAATAGACATTTCATTAATGGTGGTAATTTCTTTAATATTTAGATCCATTTTCTTCTTATTCTTCTTTGTGGTGAAAGCAGTTAAGAACAAGGCTACAATTCCTAAAATCATACCTAGAGAAAAAGGCCCATAACTAGCAACTATAATAGATACATGAACTAACAACCACCAAGAATTTAATACTGGTACTAAATTTGCAATTTCTGGATCTAACCAGTTTTGATGCGCGAATGCTAAAATAACAGCAGTTAAGAAAGTAGTTGCTGCAATAGTTAACGATGATTTTCTTCCAAAGGCTAGACCAAAAAGCATGGTAGCCCAAGCCACATAAATTATAGACTCGTAAGCATTACTCCATGGAGCATTACCGCTAATATACCAGCGACTTATCAACCCTAATATATGTAAACCAAATAAAAGAATGGTTATTCCAATCAAAAATTTTACAACCTGTCCAATCCATTTTTTGTCATTAAAAATTTGAAGAATTACAAAAAAGATTAGAAAAACACTTGTAAACCCATAATACTTCGCCAATTTCTTAAAAATCTGCAATTTATTATAGGTTACTTCCAAATCTATTTTTTCTTTGTTTGGATACACTTCTGCACCATATTTTTGTTGAAATTTTTTAATTCCTGCTAATAGCTTATCTGCCTCAGTATAATTATTAGTTCTTTTTGCATCCTGTAATAACCGTATGTAAACAGGTAAAGATTGTCTTACAAATAATGAATCTTTTCCAACATAGTTTGCTCTAGAGCCTTCTGGAAAAGAAACCCATTTATTATTTTCATCGTTTAATTTAGGATAGATTCTTAATATGCTTAGACTTAATGCTTGGGAAAATAAGTAGATTCTTCTATCTATTTTAATGACATCTTTTTCAAATTTGTTTTTAACATTTTTTTTCTGTGCTTCTAAAACATAATCACTAATTTTTGATTGAGTTCCTTCGTAAAAATCTGCTAGAGCCGCATGAGTGACATCCTCATCAACCCCTATAATTTCTCGAATTTCAGTATTTCCCTCTTCTAAATAAATAAAAGGAACATTAAACCAAAGTTTTGAGTTTTCTATAATGGAAAGAAAAACCTGACTAGGTTCCATCCCATTAAAATATTCATCTTGAGAAACCTTTCTTACCAATTCAGAGGCAAAAGTATGCGCTGGTTTCATTCTACCACCAACATCTTGTATAATGAGCGTATTAAACTCATCAGCATGCTTTAAATCAACCAAGTTGGCTTTTAATACAGAATCAATTTTTTGATCAGATATTTTAGATAGATGACTGTCTTGAGCTTGAGTATTTCCAGAAAAACTTATAAAAAGCCCAATAAAAAGGGTGAGGGCAGCTTTTTTCTTTTTAATTTTTTTCAATGTTTTCTTTAAGGAATCAAAACGAGTTCCTGGAGCAAATAGAATAGAAATCATTCCAAAATATAATAGAGAATATCCAATATAGGTAATTAACGTTCCCCAAAAATCATGGTTAACAGATAGATGAGTTTGTTCCACTTCACCAGAGAGATCATAACTAGCTTGAAAAAATTTATAGCCTTTATGATCTAATATATGATTCATATAGATTTTATAATCAAATGTTTCATCGGTGTCTATTAAAGTAATTTCACTAGCAAAAGCGGCAGCACTCTCAGAACCAGGATATTTTTCTAATTGAAAATCATTTAGTTTAACTTCAAAAGGTGTTTCTAGTAATTGAGGGCCATAATCTATTCTAAAATTTAAGCCATTTAAAGAAAATTGAGTAGGTCTTTGCGGCGCATATTTACCACCATATATTTCAATTTGTGATGTTTCTTCGTCTACTGTTATGTCTAATACCAACGCATCTAATTTGGTGTCATCTTTTTTAGCACCTCTGATAGTTTTTAATTCGCCTTTTTTAACAGGTTCTGGAATTACAAATGGTAATTCACCAACTTTATATAATGATCTTAGTTGAAATTCTTGAACGCTATCTTTAGTAACTGTTCCTTCAACTCTATCAGCCATTCGCATCCAGCTTCCATCATTCTGTGTTTGTATTTTTAAGATTCCGTCTTCTCTAAAAAGATTTATGGTGCCAGAATTATTAGGCGCCTCAAAGCCAACTAATACTCCATGAATATTTTGTAAATCTCCTTTTTTGATATAATGCTCATGTCTTGAGCCACTGCTAGATTCTACAATAAATAAAAATTCTTCTCCAGTTTCATTTTCAAAGAACTTTTCTTCTGCCCAAGGAATATATTCTGCCAATTTTACAGAGAACTCTTGCTCTCTAAAATCATCGTCTAAACTCCAAGTATTAGTTCCTTTTGCAGAGAATAAGGTAGATTTGTGAAATGTTTTTTGCTCTTCGTTATTATCTACCACTAAGTTTACATAAGTAGTCTCAGATAAAAATTTATGAGTAGTCTCACCTTCATTAATAAGCATTAACCCTTCATAGCCAACATATCTTGTTACACCTGCTCCAATTAAAATTAAAAGGAATGAAACATGAAATAATAATACAGGCCATTTTTCTTTTCTTAGTAATCGATAACGGAATATGTTTCCAAAAAAATTGACGATAAAAAACGCCATAATAGCTTCAAACCACCATGCATTGTAAACTAGTGCTTTTGCAGTTTGTGTACCATAATCATTTTCAATAAAAGTAGCAACTCCCATAGCTATTGAAAAGGCTATAAAAAGAATTGCTGTTAAGCGTGTAGAATATAAAATGTCAAAAAATTTCTTCATCCGAAAGGGCTTTAAAAACTACCACAAATTTACGGATTAAACATTTAAATAGTGTCGGATTTTTTTCTTTTTAATGCTAAAAAAACCCTTATTAATTTGCGATTAATAAGGGCGTAATTTTATTTTGTTTTTGTTGGAATTGGTGGAGGACCTTCTGGAATAATAGCTTTGTAAACTTCATCTCCTTTTCGTTCTTTATATTCAGCTTTTACTTTGTCTACAAGTGCTGGATTTTCAAATAAATCTAACATGGTCATAGACATTGCTTTAGATGAATACAGCATTCCTTTATGCCCAATACTCATACCACCGCAAGCTACAACTGCCCATGAATGCCAAGGAGTATCTTTTGGTGCAGTAGTTACACCAAGGTTTATATTGGCTACATTCCAACTTACATCTCCTACGTCTGTAGAACCGCCTCCTGGGTTTTCTTTAGTATCTAGAAGTGGATTAATTGCACTATCCATTCCTACTTGCTCTTTTTTTGTTATTTCTTGTATTTTCTTTCCAAAAGCTATTTCATCATCTGTATATTCTATAGGACCCAAAAGTTCTAAGTTTTTTTGCATAATCTCACCACCTTCTCTATTAACCAACACCTCATAAATTCCAGAAATTAAAGAAATTTTATAATCTACATTCGCAAGAATTGCAGCTCCTTTGGCCATTTCTTGAACACGTTCATAAACAGGCATCATTCCAGAACGTTTGGTGTCTCTTACACGAACCCATATTCTAGAGTAATCTGGTACTACGTTTACAACCTGCCCACCGTCTTGTATGTGATAATGCATTCTAACAGAAGGCCTTACATGTTCTCTGTAATAATTAATACCAGAGGCATATAGCTCTAGAGCATCAGAAGCGCTTCGCCCATTCCATGGATCTGCAGATGCATGAGCAGCCTGGCCAAAAAATTCAACTTTAAAATCTACAAGAGCTAGAGAACTTTGAACATCTGCTTTTGTTTCTGCAGACGGATGCCAACTAATATTTACATCAACATCATCCCAAAGACCGGCATTGACCATCCAAATTTTTCCAAAGAACTTTTCTTCTGAAGGAGTTCCAAGAAACTTTACGGTTCCTTTAATCTTTCCAGCCTGAATTAGTTCTTTAATAGCGATAGCGGCGCCTAGGCTTCCTGCTCCAAATAAATTATGACCACAGCCATGACCGGCAGCCCCTTCCTTTAGAGGCGACTTTGTAGGTGTTGCTTTTTGAGAAATTCCTGGTAAAGCGTCAAATTCTCCTAAGACACTAATTACTGGAGAACCAGAACCATAAGTAGCAACAAAAGCAGTTGGCATCTCGGCAACACCTCTTTCTACAGTGAAGCCATTTTTTTCTGCATAACTAGCTAAAATTTCAGCAGACTTGGTCTCTTCAAAAGCTGTTTCGGCCAATCCCCATATTTCATCACTTATTTTAATAAGTTCATTTTTATGTTTTTCTACAGATGTAAGCAATGCCTTTTTATTCTTTGACATCTCTTTTTGTGCAAAAGATGTAATTGACACAAAAAGTATCATTACAAAAAGTGATATTTTTTTCATTTTTTAAATTATTGAAAATTAAGATGTAAAAGATACTATTATTATTCTATAGAATCAATTAAAATAGTAATCATGTCTATAGCAGCTTGTGCGATTTTAGTTCCAGGACCAAAAACACCAACGGCACCACAATCAAAAAGAAATTGATAGTCTTGTGCAGGAATTACACCTCCAACAATCACCATAATATCTTGTCTCTCATATTTTTTTAATTCAGAAATAACTTGTGGAACTAGTGTTTTATGACCTGCAGCAAGTGAAGAAATACCTAAGATGTGTACATCATTTTCTATAGCTTGTTTAACCGCTTCTTTTGGGGTTTGAAACAATGGGCCAATATCTACATCAAATCCTAAATCTGCATAACCAGTAGCAACTACTTTTGCACCTCTATCATGACCATCTTGTCCTAACTTGGCAATCATAATACGTGGTCGTCTTCCCTCAAGTTCTGCAAACTTATCTGTAAGTTCAGCCGCTTCCTTAAATAATTTATTATCTTTTATTTCTTTACTATACACACCAGATATTGTTTTATGTATTGCTTTATGTCTTCCAAATGCAACTTCTAAAGCATCAGAAATTTCACCTAAGGTAGCTCTTTCTCTAGCTGCTTTTATAGCTAAATCTAATAAATTTTCACTTTTAAGAGTGTCTAAACTATTAGAATTTAAACTTAATTTAGCAGTTTTAGTAATCTCTTCAAGTATTTCTTGTACTTTTTTTGAGTTTCTATTTGCTTTTAATTGAGTTAATCGTTCTATTTGAGATTTTCGAACAGCTTCGTTGTCTACATCTAGTATTTGCAATGGATCTTCTTCTTTTAATTGATATTTATTGACTCCAACAATAATATCTTGTCCGCTATCTATTTTTGCCTGTTTTTTTGCAGCAGCTTCTTCAATTCTCATTTTAGGAATTCCTTTTTCGATAGCCTTTGTCATTCCTCCTAATTCTTCTACTTCTTGCATGAGTTTCCATGCTTTGTTGGCCATGTCTTCTGTTTGTTGTTCTAAATGATAACTTCCAGCCCAAGGATCTACTGTTTTGGTTATTTGTGTTTCTTCTTGTAAATATATTTGAGTATTTCTTGCTATTCGTGCAGAAAAATCTGTTGGTAATGCAATGGCTTCATCAAGTGCATTTGTATGAAGGCTTTGTGTTCCTCCAAATGCAGCAGCCATTGCCTCAATAGTTGTTCTTGCTACATTATTAAAAGGATCTTGTTCGGTTAAACTCCAACCACTTGTTTGAGAATGTGTTCTTAACACAAGCGATTTTGGGTTTTTAGGATTAAACTGTTTCACAAGTTTAGCCCATAACATTCTAGCAGCTCTCATTTTTGCTATTTCTGTAAAATGATCCATTCCAATAGCCCAGAAAAAAGACAGTCTTGGTGCAAAGGAGTCTATATCCATGCCGGTTTCTAAGCCTTTTTTTATATACTCTAAGCCGTTAGCTAAGGTATAAGCTAATTCAATTTCTGAGGTAGCACCTGCCTCTTGCATATGATAACCTGAAATAGAAATAGAATTAAATTTTGGCATTTTTATACTTGTATACTCAAAAATATCGGCAATTATTTTCATTGATGGAGAAGGAGGATAGATGTAAGTATTTCTAACCATAAACTCCTTCAAAATATCATTTTGAATAGTTCCAGAAAGTTCTTCTATTTCGATTCCTTGTTCTTCAGCTGCCACAATATAAAAAGCTAATATTGGCAATACAGCCCCATTCATAGTCATGGATACAGACATTTTATTTAGTGGAATACCATCAAATAAAATTTTCATATCCTCAACAGAGTCTATAGCTACACCAGCTTTACCAACATCGCCTTCTACCCGTTCATGATCTGAATCATACCCTCTGTGGGTAGCAAGATCAAAAGCAACAGACAAACCTTTTTGACCAGCATTTAAATTTCTTCGGTAGAATGCATTACTATCCTCAGCAGTAGAAAAACCTGCATATTGTCTGATAGTCCACGGTCTTCTTACATACATTGTAGAATAAGGCCCTCTTAAGTTAGGAGCTATTCCTGCTACAAACCCTTCATGATTGAAGGTTTTAGGTGCTGTTCTTTCAGGAAAAGATAGCGATAAATTTTGAAGCTCTTTTCTAGCCATTATCTAGTTTGGTTATGATATAGATTTATATCTATAATTTTTATTTCAATACTTATTATCATTCCATTTTTAATCTATTTTGTTCGTGTTGTTCAGATAGTCTTCTTTGTAGTATTGGTACAATTAATGTTTTAGAGTTTTTTTTCTTTAAAAACGGATAAATTTGAAGTTCATTCTTCATGCGATCATTCTGGCTAGGTAATTTATTGGTTCCTAATAATATCAATTTATTTTGATCAAATAATTCTTGTTGTTTTCCAGCATTTTCACTTATTTTATTTTGAATTGTTCCCTTTTTTAGCTGCTTCAGAAAACCACCATTTTTTTCTATTTGTTTGAATAATTGTAACGCTTTTTCAGCAAATTGTTTTTCAGTATTTTCAATATAATAAGCTCCATTAGAAAATTTATATGCTTCTGAAAGATAGGCTTCTTCTTTTAAAATTAACAATTGATTTCTAGCAATTCGCTCTCCAAATTCATTTGATTTGTGATAAATTGAGTCATAAGAAATATTAGAAATTGTATCAGAGCCACCAAGTATTGCGCTCATACATTCACTTGTGGTTCTTAACATATTTACGTTATAATCAAAGATTGTTTTGTTTCGCAAGCTCGGTTTTGTGAAAATATGTATAGTTGTATGTTGAATTCCTCGTTCTTTAAGTAGTACTTCTACTAGTATACGGAAAGCTCTTAATTTTGCGATTTCAAAGAAATAATTACTTCCAATTGAAAATATATAATGGATTTTAAGGGCAATAGATTCTCCAAATAATTCTATATATTCATTGGTATGTGCTAGTGCATACGCTAACTCTTGAATAATTGTTGCACCAGCGTTTTGATATAATGATGCGTCTACACAAATAGAATTAGTAACTGTATGAATAAATTTAGCTTTTTCTGATATATCTGCATTTAAATTTGAAAACCAATTTCCAGTTTTTCCTAAATTACCGATAATATCTATTTGAAAATAGATGAAATTACCCTTACAATACTTTTCTATTTCAGAAATAAATGCAGCATCAAGGAATTCAAAATTTAAATATATGTGTGTTTGTTTTGTGTCTATTTTATCGAATAAAACAATATAATCAAACGTGTTTTTTGCTATGAACTGAATTGCAGTTGCTCCTCTTTCTAGGCTATCTACTGCTATTTTATTTGCAATAATAACGTCGCCTACAAAAATAGATTGACAAATTTTATATCCATCTTTTGGCAAACAGACATTGTTGTTATGTCTATCTTCTGAAGTATAAAAAGGTTTTACGTCAATGCCTTCATTTGATTTCCATATTAAAGAATCATTATAATCTGCCCCTTTTAGGTCTACTTGAATTTTTTGTTTCCAAGCAGCTGGAGATACAGTGCTAAATTCATTAAATAAAAAATCGTCCATTTATTTTTTTAAAGTATCAAATTCTATGATATAAATATCCTCGTTTTCTTTTTTCATCAAATACTTTTCTCTTGCAAATTTTTCAAGTTGAAGAGAGTCTTGTAATTCAGTGATAATTTTTTTGTCTTGCTTAATTTCTTTTTTATAAAAGTTAACGGTGTTGTTGAGTTTTTTTATTTCTTTTTTGAATTCTTTATTTAGTTGAACATTAGCATCAAAGAAAAACATCCACACTAAAAAAGCAGCCAATATAATTATGTACTTATTAGTTAAAAATTTAATGATCTTATTTTTTCGCATTTTTTTTAAAACCATGTTATAGACGTTCACTTATTACTGTTCTAACAATATCTATAGCAACTGTATTGTAACGATCGTTTGGAATAATGATGTCTGCAAAATTTTTAGTAGGTTCTATAAATTGATGATGCATAGGCTTTAATGTGTCTTTGTAACGATCTAATACTTCATCAATATCTCGTCCTCTTTCTTTAATATCACGTCTTAGACGTCTTATTAATCTCTCATCTGCATCTGCATGGACAAATATTTTAATATCAAATAAATCTAGTAGTTTTTTACTATTAAAAATGAGTATTCCTTCTATAATTAACACTTTTCTAGGATGTGTTTTAATACTATCTTTTGTTCTGTTGTGTGTTACAAAAGAATAAATAGGCTGTTGAATTGTTTTACCAGATTTTAGGTCTGATATATGTGTTTCTAACAAATCAAAATCTATAGCTCTTGGATGATCGAAGTTAATTTTTATTCTCTCTTCATACGAAAGATTATCTGTTGCTTTATAATAAGAATCTTGAGAGATAACACAAACTTCATCTTCAGGTAATTCATTAATAATCTGATTTACAACAGTTGTTTTACCACTTCCTGTTCCTCCAGCAATTCCAATTACAAGCATGAGTTTATTTTATGATGTTACAAAACAAATTTAATAAAATATAGTTGATTAAGTAAAAAAAATAACTCTTTCAATTAAAGGTTTGTTTTAAGTTGTTTTATGAACTTTTAACCCAAAAGCCATCTTTAACAAAGGATGTTTTTAATATTTTTTTATGAATAAGCAGGTGTTAGAGGATTGTTTTCAATGATCCTCCACGGATATGTTGCAAATTAAAATAGGCTTTAATTTTAAACTAAAACAAAAATATTCCTTAAGAAAGTAAATTTTCCTCTTTAGTTTGTCGGGATGAGAGGATTCGAACCTCCGATCTCTGGTCCCCCAGACCAGCACTTTAACCGGACTAAGCTACATCCCGTGGTTAATTACAAATATAAAAGTAAATACTAGTTTTGTTAGAGTTTCATTAAAAAAAAAAGCTTAGATTTTAATTATTTTAATAACAAAATAAACAACTAAGTGTATTTTTTTATGCGAGTGCTTCTTTGTAAACCTTTAAACAACGCTCTCTAGCAAATTTGTGCTCTACCATTGGAGTAGGATAGGATAGTTCCTGAAAATCTGGAACCCATTTTTGAATGTATTTTAATTCTTTATCAAATTTTTGAATTTGACTCGTAGGATTAAAAATTCTAAAATAAGGGGAAGCATCAACTCCAGTACCAGCTACCCATTGCCAATTTCCAACATTACTAGACATTTCATAATCATGTAATTTCTCTGCAAAATAAGCTTCTCCCCAACGCCAGTCTATTAGTAAATGCTTACATAGAAAACTACCAACAAGCATACGAACTCTATTGTGCATAAAGCCAGTTTCATTTAACTGTCTCATTCCTGCATCAACCATTGGATAACCAGTGGTTCCATTGCACCATTTTTTAAATTCTTCTTCGTTATTTCTCCAATTAATCCTATCATATTTAGATTTAAAAGAGTCTTTGTGTGTTTGTGGGAAATGCCATAATATCTGCATAAAAAACTCTCTCCATATTAATTCTTTTAGAAAAATTTTATTCTCTTGCGCATCTGCCCTTGAGGCCATTTGACGAACACTTACAGTACCAAAACGAAGATGAGGCCCTAGCTTAGATGTATTGTCTAAGGCAGGAAAATTTCGAGTCTCTTCATATTCATTTATAATTCTAGAATTAAAAATATAGTTTTTAATTGGTATTCTTGTTTCAGTGAAGCCTATGTCATCTAATGTTAAAATAGATGGTTTTACTGAAGAGTAAAACCCACTTAATAAATCTTCAGAAGGATATTTCTTTTGTGTATTTATCTGAAATGCCTCCATCCATTTTTTTGAATATGGGGTGTAAACTACATAAGGGGTTCCATCTTTTTTAGTAATTTCATTTCTTTCAAAAATTACTTGATCTTTATAGGTATGAAATTCAATGGTATTAGAAGCTAATAATTCTTTTATTTCTAAATCTCTCTTTATGGCATAAGGTTCGTAGTCATGATTTGTAAATACCTTAACAACATGGTATTTTTTTATCAGTGATTGAAAAATTTCTGTTGGAGTGCCATGAAATACGCTTATTCCTGCTTCGAATGACTTTAAATACTCATTCATAGTATTTAATTCTTTATGAATGAACGAGATGCGAGCATCGTTTTTTGGTATTTTTTCTAATATGTCTTTATCAAAAATAAAGATTGGGAGTATTTTTTCTTCAGATTGAAGGGCATTATATAACGCAACATTGTCATGCAATCTTAAATCTCTACGAAACCAAAAAATTGAAATTGTATCCATTACTTTTTATATTCTCCGAAGATTTCAATTAATTTTTCTTGTCTATACTTGAAAATTTCTTCTAATTTTGGTTTTACTAAAACAGGGTGAACGATTTGGCCAAGAATTCCAAATGGAACTTTATAATCAATAATATCTTCCATTTCTACACCACCATCTATTTCATGAATAAAGTGCTTATGGTGCCAAAAAGCGTAAGGACCATAAAGTTGAAGGTCTACAAAATAGTTGCCTTCTACTAAGTGTGTAATTTCACTTACCCAGGTTGCTTTAATGCCCGCTAATGGTGTTACACTATATTGAATCACCTGACCAGCATACATGGGCTTATCATCTTTAGAAATGATGGTAAAATTCATTTCTTTTGGAGTTAAAGTTGATAGGTTTTTAGGGTTTGACAAAAATTTCCAAGCCTCGTTTAATGTGATGGGTAATTTTTGTTTTCTGTGAAATGTATATATTTTCATAACTAGTTATGGATCAAAATATAAAGATTTAATGAAGTAGCTATGCACAGCCAAATCATGTAAGGTAGTAGAAGATAACTTACTTTTTTCTGCTCTTTTAAATAGCTTAAAAAAATATAGAAAATTAGTGCTGTTAATAATGTAATGATAATGAGCGCAATAAGAACTTGTTGTTGATTAAAGAATATATAATTCCAACTTACATTTAACAGTACTTGAATTATAAAAAGTAACAGCTTTTTACGGGTGTATTTTTTTGTGAAAAAATATAGTAAGTAAATTGAAAAGCAAATCATGATAGTAGTCCAAGCAGCACCAAAAACCCAACCTGGTGGTGTCCATGGGGCTTTAGATAAATTTAAATACCAATCTGACATAGGTCCATTATCCATTAGCCAACTGCCAAAAGCCAATCCACCAAAATTGATGAATAGGAATAACATAAAGTATATAATTTTTTTACTGATCACTTTTTTTCTAATAATTCAATTTTCTTTAATATCTGATCTGCTTCAACATATTTTTGATCACTAGCACTTCTATCTATAGACTGAAGATCATATCCTTCTTTCATTTTTTTCTTGTATTGATCTTCTAATTTTTCTACTTCTGACTTTTTTTTGAACATTCCAAACATACTTCTTACAGGTGTTTTTTAATTTTAGAACTGGTTGGAGATGTTATTGAAAAGTAATAATCAATTAATTCTCCATTTTCATCAATTAGATATTTTTGAAAATTCCACTTTACAGAAGAATTTTTTCTTCCATTCTCTACCTTTTTGGTTAGCCAGGTATACAAAGGGTGTTGTTCACTTCCTTTTACATCTACTTTTTCAGTAATAAGAAAAGAAACACCATAGTTTACTTCGCAGAATTCTTCAATTTCTTCTGAATTACCTGGTTCTTGTTTCCCAAATTGATTACACGGAACACCAATAACAATTAAAGAGTCTTGATACTCGTCATGGAGTTTTTGTAAGTCTTTGTACTGAGGAGTAAAGCCACATTTTGAGGCTACATTTACAAACAATACTTTTTTCCCTTTAAAAGACAAAAGATCAATAGATTTTCCTTGAAGAGAATTTATTTTGATATCATACAACGATTTTGATGCTGACATTTTTATAGAATTATTAGTTATTGATAATGTTTTAATGAAAATGGTAAATGGTTTCATGTTAGATTTTAAAACTTACAATTCCACAATCCATCTTGAATACTTGTCCAGAAATTGATGCTGATCTGGGAGAAACTAAAAATTCTGTCATATCTGCAACCTCTTCTGGGTTAAGAAATTTCTTGAGAGGATGACGTTCTGTAATCATATCAATCATTTTTTCATTTCGTAAGATCTTTGATGCTAATTCTGTATCAGTTACAGTAGGAGCAATAGCATTAATTCGAATTGTAGGTGCTAATTCTGCCCCTAATGATTTCACCAATCCTTCAACAGCAGATTTTGCCGCTGAGACACTAGCATGAAAAGGCATTCCTAGTGTTGTAGCAACTGTACTAAAAAGAACAATTGAAGGTTTATTTCCTCTTTTAAGTACAGGAAGATATTGTTGTATTGTTTTTACAGCACCAATTACATTGATTTCGAAATCATTTCTGAAATCTTCTAATTTTAGACGTGAAATTGGTTTTAAATTAATACTACCTGGACAATAAACAATAGAATCAACTTCTTCCACGGTTGGAAGTTCATCAGTTAATACATCACAGGTGTGATGTGTTAAATTAACATGTGACAATGACGGTGGTATTCTACTAATATTAATAATTTTATTTTCTTCTACTAGCTTAGATAGTAGGGCATTACCGATACCTCGGCTTCCACCAACAATTAAAATTTTACGCATTAGTTAACTAGATGTTAAGGGACGACCTTTCAGCCTTTTTTCTATTTTTTGTTTTATTACCGTTAATCGTTTCATTAAATCCATTAAATCTGGATCTTTGTTTTCTTTGTAGATATCATTAATTTCTAAAATCAATCCTTTTACTTCTCTTGAAGCTATAATACGATCACTTGTGGTAATGAATTTATGTTTCCTATGCTCAAATTCTGTAGCTCTGTCTATTATATCCATTGTTTAATCTTTTAAATAGTTCAATAATTCATTAATTTTAGAAGGAGTATTAAACTCTCCTCCATAATATGAGGTAACCGTTGCAGAAGTATCATCTTTAATACCCCTAGATGAAACGCATAAATGTTTAGCATCAATAATAACAGCTACATTTTCTGTTTGCAAAGCATTTTTTAAATCCTCTGCAATTTGATTTGTTAACCTTTCTTGTACCTGAGGTCTCTTTGCATAATATTGAACAATACGATTCAATTTAGAAAGACCTATTACTTTACCAGATGATATATATGCAATATGTGCTTTTCCTATGATTGGCACAAAATGATGTTCACAATTAGAATAGAATGTTATGTTCTTCTCCACCAACATCTGATTGTATTGGTATTTGTTGTCAAATAAAGCAATTTTTGGCTTATTATTGGGGTTTAATCCAGAAAATATTTCTTCAATATACATTTTTGCCACTCTTTTGGGAGTTCCTTTAAGAGAATCATCTGTAAGATCTAACCCTATTACATCCATAATCTCTTTAAATAAAACAGCAATTTTTTCTTTTTTTTCTTCATCAGAAATTAAAAAGGCATCTGGCTTCATAGGTGTTTCTAGACCTGTAAATAGGTGATCATCACCAACATCTTCAAATGAAAGATTATTTAATTGATTGTTCTTTTTTTGTTCTTCTACTAATGTATTTATACTCATAATTTTAATCTTTTTTTAGTGCTGTTTTTAAGTACTCTAAGCTTAAAACAAAGCACTGTTTTTATCTTTTTGATATAGAGTTGTTAGAGATTTGTTTTTGTCTGGTACATTTAAATCTTCCACTTTCAAATTCTCTTAGTTTGCTGTGTTTTGTTTTTCTTCCTTGAACTCGTTTTCTCCACATTTTGAAGCTTTTTAACTTCATTTCTGATCTCATTAATTTTATTACTTCTTGCTCGCATAGACCAAACTGAAATTTTATGGCATCAAAAGTAGTTCTGTCTTCCCAAGCCATTTCAATAATTCTATCTATTGCTATGTCAGATAATTTATTCATAGACTGGATTTAAATTTTTTTCTTGATAGGTAGTTTTTAAATCAATCATTTTCGCAATAAATTTTTTATTTTCTCTGTACAACATATTATTTTTAAAACAAATGTATTTTCCTTGAGCATGAATACTTAGCCTGTGTGTTTTGTAAATTACTAATTGTCTAAAGGGTATTATCCAAGTATAATTATTTAAACCTTTGTTTAGTAGAACTATAATTCCTTCAGGTCTAAGCTCAATATTTGCATAAGTAACATCTGACACTTTATTGGTGTAATTGGCAATATTTTGACTAGTTTCTTCTACAATCATTCTTTTTGAACCGATACCTCCCATTTTAAATGACTGATAAAATGAAAATGGAAAACCCAACAACTCATTTGTTAACTCTTTAGCTTCTTTGTTAGTATGTGTAGTTGAAAAAATCATAGTTATTGATTCAAATGTAATTTTGTTTAAGGACTTTATCAAATAGTTAGACAAAAATTAACAAATAATTATAGTATAAGAAATTCGCTCAGTTCTTTATAATTATAAAAGTAATTTTAATAATTCTTTTTAAGAAAGACTTGCTACTCTTTTATCTTATTTGTTAATAGAATATTTCTATCTGATAAGGTGTGTTTGAGAAGAATCCGATTGCTTTCTTTTCTAACCTCAGGGTTTTTCTTCAAATTCCATAAAATATCTGAGGCTTTTTTTCTTGTGTTTTTTAGATCAACAATAGGGTTTGGATAGTTTTCCCCAAGAGAAAAATTGTACATCTGTTGTTCTAAAGGAGTCATTAGATATGGTTCATGTGCAAAAACAGTGTCTAAATTCTTTAGTTCAGGAACCCATTTTTTAATAAATTGAGCATCTTCGTCATGTTCTATTCCGTTTTTTACAGGGTTATAAATTCTAAGATTATTTATTCCTGTTTCTCCTGCCTGCATTTGAAGTTGAGGGAAATGTATTCCTGGTTCAAAATCTAAAAACATTTGGGACAGGTGAGTAGTAGCATCTTGCCATGGCTGCCAGAGAATATGAGTAAAAAAGGAAACAGTTAATGCACGCATTCTAAAATTTAAATAGCCAGTTTCTTGAAGACATCTCATACATGCATCTACCAAAGGATATCCAGTTTGTCCTTTTTTCCATGCTTCCTGATATTTTTTTGAAATAGATTTCTTTAATTTATGATAGCCTTTGTTTACACTAGCATTTTCCATAATATGTTCCATTTCAAATTTTTGAATGAAATGTGCCTGCCATCGAAGTCTAGATAAGAATGCCCCTATATGCTTGGCATTTGTTTTGTTTTTTGCTTTTTTTCCAATCTGAAAAACCTCTCTTACCGAAAGGTTACCCCAGGCTAGATAAGGAGATAATCTACTACAACTTTTTCTAGAAAGTGCTGGTTTAGAAATATGAAACATGTAGTCTTTATGTCTTTCCTTAAAAAAAGTTTGAAGATATTTATATCCTAGATTTCTTCCTCCTTTTTGAAATTTTGTATTTGATGGAGTTCTTAAAGAAATTGGATTAGAAATGCTTTCTATTTTCTTAATAGTATCGCTTGTTAATAATTGATTGTCTGAAGGATTAAATACTTCTAAACTTTTGTTCATATATGACTCCCAATCTTCAAACCAATTTTCTCTGTGTTGTATTCCTCTCTGGACACCGTTATTGATATTTTCTTTCCATTCAATATTGTTATTCCTACAGTATCTTTTAAATTCTTTATCTCTTGTATATGTTGTTAAAATACCAGTTTCTTGATGTGAAAAGAGTGTTTCTATGGTATAAAAATTTTGAATTTGATTGCAAAGACCTATAACATCAGAAGTCACCGATAAAATCTTAGATTCATGCTCTTTTAGTTCAATATTGATATCTACAAGAGATTGTTTAATAAAGTTCCAATGACGATTATTGTAATGAGGGTCATTTAATAAAATTGTTTCAAAAGCATAAAAAATTAAAAAACGTTTTCCATTTTTTACGGCATTACTTATGGCTTCATTATCATGCAACCTTAGGTCTCTTTTTAACCAAACTAAATTAATTTTTTCTTTAGTATTCATCGGCATTTTCTATGATATGTTGTGCTTTTTCTTTAATACTAGCTAAATCAGAAGCTGGTATTTTATTTAAAAGAGAATACATCATTCCCATTCTTCTATTTTTAGATAGTTGTTCTCTTTTGTCATCTAAAAAATTCCAGTATAAACTATTAAATGGACAGGCTTTAGGAGTTGTTTTTTCTTTCTTATTGTAATAACAACTACCACAGTAATTGCTCATTTTGTCGATATAATTTGCAGAGGAAACATATGGTTTTGTGGCTATTTTTCCACCATCTGCAAACTGACTCATTCCTCTGGTATTTGTTAATTGAACCCATTCAATTGCATCGTTATAAATCCCTAAATACCAAGCGTCTACTTCATCAGGATGTAGTTGCATTAATAAGGCAAAATTTCCTGTAATCATTAGTCTTTGAATATGATGAGCATAGGCGTTATCCAAAGAATTATTAATGGTGTTTTTTAAACAATTCATTTTTGTTTTACCTGTCCAAAAAAAGTTGGGAAGCTTGTTTTGATTGTTTAAGACATTTAATTCTTTATAAGACGGCATTAAGGCCCAATACATTCCTCTCATATATTCTCTCCATCCAATGATTTGCCTGATAAAACCTTCTACTTGAGAAATGTGAATTTCATTTTTAGCATGTCTGTAAGTTTCTAGAACTTTTTCAATAACTTCTTTTGGAGATATTAACTTAATGTTCATTGCAAAGGAAATTCTAGAATGATAAAGATTTACCTCGTCTGTATGCATAGCATCTTGGAAGTCCCCAAAATAAATTAATAAGTGGCTACAGAAATAGTCTAATTGATCAAGTACTTCGTTTCTTGTTGTAGGATATTCGAAATTTTTTATATTGATGTTACCAATGGTTTGTATTTCTGCAATTTTAATCTCGTTCACTAACTCAGAGACATCTTTTAGAAATATTTTATAGGGTGGTATTAAGGTTTCTTTTTTCCATTTTTTCCGATTGCTTTTATCATAATTCCATTCGCCACCCTCTGGTTTGCTTCCTTCCATTAATACATGATGTTTTTTTCTCATGTATCTATAGAAGTTTTCCATTACATATAGTTTTTTTCCTTCATAAAAGTTTTTTAATTCACTTCTATCAGTATAAAAATGTTCCGTATCAAAAACAGTATTTTTAATAGATATAGTCTTACAAAATTCGGTCAGTTGTTTGTCTAATCTGTATTCATCAGGAGATAGGTATTCAAATTTCACTATTTCTTCTTCTTGAATAATTTGAAGAAGGTTTTTAACTAAATCTTGTTTATTTCTTTGATCATTTATTTTATAATAAATAACCTTATGATTCTTTGCTGATAACTCAGATGAAAAGCTTCGCATTGCAGAGAAAAAACCTACAACTTTTTGAATATGATGTTGTACATAATCTGTTTCTTGTCGCATTTCAAAAAGACAATAAATAGTGTCAGTATCTTTCTCTTGAAACCAAGAATGGTTTGTATTAAGTTGATCTCCTAATATGAGTCGTAATTTTTTCATTCTTAAAATAATGTTTGTTGTAGCCAGCGTTTTCTAAATAAATGAGATGGGTCATAACGAGCTGCTTGTAATTGGGTATTAAACTTTCTGTCTCTAGGGTCATTACCAACGCCAGAAACATACATCCAGTTTCCATAGTTGCTATGAACATCATAGTCTAATAACATAGCTTCAAAGTAGGCAGCACCAATTCTCCAATCTAATTTTAGCTCTTTTGCAAAATAAGAAGCAACGTTTTGTCTTCCTCTATTGCTCATCCAGCCTGTTTTTTTTAATTCAATCATGTTGGCGTTTACAAAATCATCTTTTGTTTCACCATCAATCCATTCTTGTATTGTTTTTTTATTCTCACTCCACGAATAATTTTTATGTAAAATGCCACCAATTTTAAAAATGTTGTCACCGTGTTTTATTGAAATATATTTAAAATAATCTCTCCAAATCAATTCAAAAATGAGCCAATACGTAGACTGATTCTTAGTTTCTTGTTCCTCAAACTTTTTCACATTCCAATAAATAGTTCTTGCAGAAATACTTCCATTAGCCAACCAAGGAGAAAATTTTGAACTATAGTCTGTACCTATTAACCCGTTTCTTGTATTTTTATAAAAAGCTAGTTTCTTTGTTTCAAAGAAATAATTATGTACTCTTTTTAGGGCCTCAGTTTCACCACCTTTAAAAGGAAAAGCTGTTTTGTTTTCTTGCTGTAATGTATCAAAACCTAGTTCTTTTAGTGAAGGAATATTAGTTTTTTCTAAACAAATATTTTCTGAATTTAATTTTGAAATCTCACTTTCATGTCTAATAGAGACATACTTTTCTAATTTTTTCCGAAGGTTTGAGAAGACTTGAGGAATATTTTCAATTTTTAAAGTTATATCTTCTGGGTGGTATAAAAATTGGTTGTAAACTTCTTTAATAACAACATGCTTCTCTAGTGTTTCTTGAACCGATTCTTTAGAATTAACTTCTTCAGATGTCCATTCTTTTTGCTTATAAATAGTATTAATTTGATGGTTTCTGCAAACATCTTTAATTCTATTTTCTGGACTGTCTAAATAGACAAGAAGAGAAATATTTTTTTTTAATAATTGTTGTTGAAAGTCCTCTAGGGATTCTAGTAGAAATTGTGCTCTAAAGACATCCATTTTTTTAAACCCAAATTTATTTTCCTTAAATAATTTTGGATCTATAAAGTATACCCCAATAATTTTTGAGTGTTTCTCAACTGCAGCTGCAAGTACATCATTGTCAAGAACTCTAAGATCGTTCCCAAACCAAACCAGTCCTGTCATTTCTTTTTTTTCAAGCAATTGTATTTTTTTTTTGAGGGCTTCTTCTACATCGTTCACTACAATATTTTACCTGTTCCCAGTTTTTCTCCCATTTCTTTCTCCAGCTGTATGGTTTTTCACAGACCACACAAATTTTCTCAGGTAAGTGCTGTTTTTTCATAGGTTATATTTCAATGATTTTATTAATCATGCCTTTAAAAACAAACCAATGAAGAGGTGTTACCAGATACCAATATAACCTACCAGCAACCCCTTTAGGTCTAAATGTTGCTGTTTGGTATAGGATTCCTTCTTCAATTTTAAATTCTAACCACGCTTCACCAGGTAGCTTCATTTCTGCATAGAGCAATAATTTTTGTTGTTCTTTATCTGCATATATCACTCTCCAAAAATCTAATGCATCACCGTTAAGTAGTTCGGTGGGGCTTCTTCTTCCTCTTCTTAGCCCTGTTCCACCATAAAATTGATCGATATAACCTCTAATTTTCCATAAGAAAGTTCCGTAATACCAGCCATTATCACCTCCTATAGACCAAATTTTATTAACGGTATTTTCTGAATTGATAACTTTTCTTTGTTTGAAATCTTTAAAGCATCCGTAGCTAGGGACATTGATATATTTATGAATATAATTTTGTAGATTTCCACTGCTGATGTATGAATCTTTCCAACTAGAAATGATGCTGTTTTGTTCTATTTTGACAAAAGCTAATTCTACAGCTTTTTTATAATTCATTGGTTTCACCCCCAACATTGAATTTATAGCAGATTTTTCTCCAATAATTTCAATTCCCATACTATTAACTAAGGAAGATGCTAACTTATAAGAAGTAGAGGTTACAAAATATAACCAGTAAGATGACAGCTTCGGTGTCATTATGGGAACTGTAACAATAGTTCTTTTTAGACCGCGAACTTTTGCAAATTGCAGTAACATTTCTTTGTAGGTTAGTATCTCTGGGCCAAAGATATCATAAGATTTGTGGAACAATTCTTTTTTACCAATGGCATTTGATAAAAATGACAAAACATCTCGAACACCAATTGGTTGTGTTTTGGTATTTAGCCATTTTGGAGCAATCATAAAAGGTAGTTTTTCAACTAAATCTCTAATTATTTCAAAAGAGGAACTACCAGACCCTACAATAACACCTGCCTTAAATGTAGTTAATGCGTATTTCTTAGAAAGAAGCGTATTTTCTACATTTTTTCTAGAGAGTAAATGCTTAGAAAGCTTGGTGTCGTTTGTAATTCCACTGAGATATATGACTTGCTTTACAGCTGTTTTCTCTAAAGCACGCTTAAAATTAAAAGCACAGCGTTCTTCTAAAATATGAAACTCCTTAGCGGAGTTAGACATGGAGTGAATGAGATAAAAAGCAATGTCGAACTCAAATGGAATTGAACTTAATGAATCTGCCTTTAAAAAATCTATTTCAATAAACTCTATGTTCTCTTGCTTTGCGTATAAATCTTCTATTCTAGCAATATCTCTTACAGTGCATATTAGATGATGGCCTTCGTTTAATAAAATGGGAATTAAACGCTTTCCTATATACCCTGTTGCTCCTGTAATGAGAATTCTCATACTATTTCATTGTATTTAATTTCTTAGGTCTTTGGTAGTCAAATCGAGAATTATTCTTTGCAACAGCATAGGCATCTAAACCATTAATGGCAGCAACTTTTCCTTTTGATAGGTCTAAAAATCCATCTTCCTGTAAAATATCATCTTTTACATATAGATTTTTTATTTCTGCAATGATGTGAATTACATTGTTTGATTTAATATGATATTGTTCTACAAACCTCATTTCCATTTGAACTGGAGAGCCTTTTACAAAAGGAGCTATACAATCATTGTGATATTCAGCCTCTAATTCTGTGATGTCAAACTCTGATATATCTTCTTCATATTTAGCTGAGGTATGATGAGCATCTTCTAAAATATCTTCGTAAACATGATTAATTGTAAATATACCAGATTCTAGGATATTTTTGTAGGTATCTCTTGGAACGGTTGTGGGTCTTACTATAAAACCTAGCGTTGGAGGGTTAGACCCTAAATGAGTTACAGAACTAAAGACGGCAACATTAGTAATGCCTTCTTTAGATATTGATCCTATTAGATTTGCAGATTTATAGCCAGAACATGAATTAATTAAATTAATTTTTTTAATCTTTTCTAAATCATTTATTTGTTCTCTGGTGAAGTGCATTTATAATTTTTTGTAATTATTAATTTGAATCTTAGTTGCTTTTAAATCAAACATTAGATTGTAAAGACCAAAGAAAGTTCTGTTAATATAGATAAAATGTTTTGAACCTCTATTTCCATTCATTTTTCTGAGTTCGGTGCTTTTGCTATACCTTTCACCAAGCTCTGTAATTTTTTGAAAGAAAAGAGGGTCAGAAAAATCAAATACTTCTTGATTGAATGGTTTTGTAAAGAGGCTTAGTAATTCGTAAAATAATTCTTTAAAAAAAACAATTTCTTCAGGTGAATCATCTTCTCTTAAAATTTCTAATTCGTATAATTTTTTTAAAAAAAATTCAGAATTTTCAATATTTTTCTCTATTGCTAACTCAAAATAAGGAACATAGAATTCAGTTGGAATTGATTTCATACAACCAAAATCTAAGGCAATTAAATTGCCTTGTTTGGATACTAGAAAATTTCCTGGATGTGGATCTGCATGTACTTTTTTTAAGTTGTGAAGCTGGTGCATATAAAAATCCCACAATGCTTGTCCTAATTTGTTAGAGAGCTCTTTATTATTGTTGTAAGCGGTAAACTCAGAAAGATGTTCACCTTTCATCCAATCCATAGTAATAATTCTATCTGATGAAATTTCAGGATAGTAACTTGGAAATTTTAAGTTTGGAATGTGCTTACATTTTTCAACTATTTCTTTACTCTGATCTAGTTCTAGAATATAATTAGTTTCTTCTACTAGCTTGTCTTCAACTTCTTTAAAATATTTATCAGAATCTTTGCCTCTAATATTAAACATTTTTACAGCAATTGGTTTTACCAATGATAAATCTGAAGCGATACTATCTGCAACACCGGGGTATTGAATTTTGACAGCCAATTTTTTCCCATATTTTTCAGCTTCATGAACCTGACCAATACTTGCTGCATTTACAGATGTGGCATTGAATTTATCATAAATTTGGTCAGGATGTTTCCCAAAATATTTTTTGAATGTTTTTATAACTAGAGCAGGAGATAATGGTGGAACTGAAAATTGTGCTAATGAAAACTTTTCAACGTAAGCCTGCGGTAAAATGCTTTTTTCCATACTTAGCATTTGAGCAACTTTTAACGCGCTTCCTTTTAGTTTTTTTAAACCATCATAAATGTCTTCTGCATTATTCTCATTGAGACGTTGTTTCGCTTCTTCTTCGGTTTTAGTGATTTTATCACCATAATATTTTAAGTAATTTACACCAACTTTAGCACCTGTTTGAACCATTTTTGTGGCTCTTTGAATTTTAGATGTGGGGATATTGTCTATGGTTTTCATTCAGCTTATTTGTTGTGAATTTTTTCTTTAAATAAAAACTTACCAAAATCAATAATACTTTTTAAAGGAGTTGTATCTATAAGATCAAAACTTGCTTTAACAGATTTTTCAATAAAAATATCTGTTTTTTCAAAAGATGAAGAAGTGTCATCTAACCAAAATTTCATAGTGACCAACAGCTGAAACCAAGCAGACTCTTTTAAAGATCTTTGCTGCAACTTTTCTAATCGTTCTTCTTTTAAATTAATTGTTTGTATATCTAAATTTTCTATATATTCAGAAAAATATTTTTTTAGCCCAGATAATGCTTCTATTGATTTTAGTTGGTTCTTATTGCCAGCTATTGCATGAACAACATAACTTCTGTTAGCAGTTAAGTTTTCAAAAAAGGTATAGTAAAAACTTAATAATTTGTTGCGAGCATCAAAACCTCCGTAGTCTTCACTCTTTTCTAGAAGAGTAATTGTGTTGTTAAAAAAGGCTTTAAAAACTCCTTTTTCAATTGCATCAAAAGAACCAAAGTGTTTATAAAATAATGCTTCTTCAAAATTATTTTCTTTAGCAAAGCTGTAAACAGATGAAGGTTGTTTGTTGTGGTTTAATACATGATCCATATACCATGAAATAATGTCGTTTTCTGTAATGTTTTTCTTTTTTGCCATGACGTTTTAATTATGGTATAAAAATACAAAATGTTTAATGTTTGAAGCAAAATATTAAACAAAATGATTTGTTAAAATTTAGTAATTTTAAGATGAGTAGATTTATTCTGTTGTAAAGGCGTATAGTCCTGAAAAAGCTTATGCCGCAAGCGGAAGTATTACTCTCTTTAATCACTACCCTTTTTTTCTTATGAATATTTTTTTTTGAGCAAGTTCAAAGTTATGCACAAAAAAAGCCTTGTATCTACAAGGCTTTTTCTATTGTCGGGGTGGCAGGATTAACGTTATTGATCCTGATAGGTTTTAATCACAAATTAAAAATTACTTTAATAAGCAAACACCTGTCTCTTATACACATCTGACGCTGCCGACGAAGAGGATAG